>ERZ773003.752-NODE-752-length-22174-cov-6.083322_pt1 | contig 22174 bp, 16 predicted proteins | sample MGYA00580668_ERZ773003 | MGnify/ENA primary metagenome ERZ773003 (study PRJEB29015, sample SAMEA2738002) | human oral metagenome | biome: human oral; feature: human-associated habitat; material: dental | place: China | collected 2126 ... | reverse complement strand
CATTGATGATATTGTGATTTACGATAAGCAGACGGAGGAAGTCCTCCGCGCCGACAGGGCGCGGGTGACGCTTCGTCTGTTTTCTCTGCTTTCATCCCCGGCGACCTCGGTGGATGAGATCCTGCTGACGGGGGTGCATGCGCATCTCGTGCAGCGGGAGGACGGCTCGTGGAACTATGCCGATCTCGTCTCGGACGATGCGGAGCCGAGTGCCTTTGTCGGGCGCATCCGCATCGCAGACGGTACGGCGGACGCCGCTGTGGCAGGGCGCAGCTATGAACTGACCGATCTGAGCGGTGCGGTGGACATCGACCGCGGTGCATTCTCCTATGATGCCTCGGCACAGTTCATGGGGATTCCCCTGCGCGTACGCGGAGAGAAAACGAGCGATGTGCAGGATGTGCAGCTCACGGCAGATGATGCAGATCTGACGCCGCTCCTCTCCCTCCTGCCCGAGGGGACACTGCCCGAGCGCGTGCAGATCCGGGCACTGCACGCTGACCGCGTGCGCGCGGGGCTGCGTCTCGTGGACGGGGCGCGCACGATGGAGGGGCGGATCGAGGGGATTCGGGCGGATGCCGATCTCTACGGCACGCAGACGACGCTGACGAGTGCGGCTCTGTGCTTTGACGAGCGCGCTATCTTCGTGGCGGCAACGGCGACGGCGGCGGAGCAGACGGCGCGCGTCGACGGTACGGTGCGCCTCGATACGGATGCGCCCTATCTCGATCTGCGCGTGCGTGCGGAGCGCTTTGCCCCCGCGGCGGTCTATGCCGAGAGCCCCTATACGGGAACTGTCTCTGCCGATGTCCGCGTGACGGGGACGATGGATGCTCCGACGGTCGATGGGCACGTGTCGGCAGAGGGCGGGACGGTCAGCGATATCGATGTCACCCGCGCCGATGCCGATGTCGCATACGCGGACGGAATACTCTCGTTTCAAAATCTTGCAGCGGAGGCGTTCGGCGGGAATATCGCGGGTGAGGGCACGCTTTCGGCGGCAGATCTCTCCTATGCGGCACATCTGAAAATCGAGGGCCTTCCCCTTGACCACCTGCGGACGGACGCACAGCTGCCGCTCCCTGCGGATCTCAGCGGCATACTCTCTGCCGATCTCGGCATCGAGGGACAGGGAACGGAGCGCACGGGGCTTGCCGTTTACGGCAGCGCAGAGGTGCTGGATGGGATGTACCGCGCCGTGCCGATTGAGCGCGCGAATGCATCCTTTTCCCTGCGCGGTCAGGATTTGACGATTGATTTTCTCAGCCTAAACCTTCCCCATGGAACGGATCTTGGCGTCGAGGGGACGATCCGCGGCGGGGCGGCGCTCGATCTCCGCTTTTACGGCGGCCATGTCGATCTCTCCCTGCTAAACCGCCTCGATGATCGGCTGAGCTTTGCAGGACTCGCGGACATCAGCGGCGAGGTGCATGGGAATATTGCGGATCCGCACGTCGACATGAAGGTCTCAGCGACGCACGGACAGCTGATGTACCAGCCGTTTGACAGCCTCCTCTTCCGTGCGGAGGGCTCGCTCTCGGGCATCGGCATTCACGATTTTTCGATGGAGCGGAATGGGCGCGAGGTCTGGCTGGTCAACGGCACGATCGGGTTTACGGGGGAACGGCGCATCAATCTGCAGATCGATACGATGGGGGCGCGCATGGAGGATGTCGCGGCGCTCGTCGCGCCCGACCAGCCGATCACGGGCAACATCGACAACATCATTAAATTCACGGGGACGCTCGACAATCCCCACGCCGTCGGCTACGTGCATTTCTATCGCGGCAGCTACGCGGGTGCATTGCTCTCGGGCATGGACGGCGACTACTTCCTCGATGACGGCGTCATTCGCCTGCAGGTCTTTCACATTTACTCCCCGATGGTGGACATGGTGCTGAACGGCACAATCAGTACGCAGGGAGTGCTCAATCTCGACGCTGAGGTGCGCGATCTGAACTTCAAACGGTTTGCGCATAAATTCCCCTATCCTGTCGCAGGGCACGGTGTGTTCCACGGACAGGTCGGCGGGACAATTTCGTATCCCATCTTCCGCGGCGATCTGAAGGCGGACGAGGTGACGATGAACGGCGTGACGCTGACGAAGGTACACAGCCTCGTCTACTACGAGAACGGCATCGTCACGCTCGATCGCACGGGCTTCCATCAAGGGGAGAAAGGGAAGGTGTCGGCGCGCCTGCACTACGACACGCACTCGGATGTGCTGCGCGGCACCATGGATGTGGAGAATTTCGATGTCGGGGCACTCCTCGCGCTGGGCAATCAGAAGGAGGATCGCGTCGGCGGGTCAATCACGAGCCATATCTGGGTCGGCGGGACGCGGGATAATCCGTCCCTCGGCGTAACGGGGGAGATCGCCGCAGGTACGGTCGCAGGCTATCCTGTCACTGATGCGTCGCTGGATGTCTCCCTCTCCAACCATGTGCTGACGATTGACCGTCTCACGGGAAAGCAGGGGGACGGCTCGTTCTCCGCATCGGGGACGGTGGATTTTAACGGCATGATGGATGTCGATGCCACGGCGAACGATATTGCCCTCGGGATCTTTACGGGGCTGGCGGGTATTGATGAACCCGTGTCGGGCACGGCGTCTGTCACGGCGCACGTCGGCGGGACGGCGCAAAGTCCCGTCGCCGATGTGTCGCTCTCGGCGAAAAACGGGGGCGTGCGCGGCGGGACGTTCGATGCGCTGGCAGGCGAGATTCAGGTGCGCGGGAGCGTTGTCCGCGTCAATCAGCTGACGGTGCATAAGTACATTGGCGGCGTGGACTATACGGTAAGTGTGCATGGGACGCTCCCCCTGCACGCGCTCACGGCGGATGCGGATGAGATGCTCAGTGCCGCCGAACAGATCGATCTCACGCTGTCCCTCGACCACGCCGATCTCTCCCTGCTCCCCGTGTTCTCACGGGAGATCGAGTGGGCACTCGGCCGTACCGAGGGTGAGCTGACCATCCGCGGCTCGCTTGCCGCACCGCGCATCAACGGCTCACTGCGTATCAGGGACGGTGCGGTGAAGCTCAAGGCGATTGAGACACCGATTACGGAGATCGAGGTGCAGGTCGATGCGCTCGGCGATTCGATCGCCATACGCGAGTGCACGGGGCGCATGGGCACGGGCAGCTATCTCCTGACGGGGCATACGGGGCTGAGTGGGCTAAGACCTGCGAACTATGAGTTCATGCTCGTGATGAACGCGCTCTCAGTCAAGACGTCGTTCTACGACGGCCCCCTGACGGGCGCGCTGAAGCTGACGGAGGATACCTACTGGGGCGAGACGCTGCCGAAGGTATCGGGCACGGTCGATATCGACCGCGCGCTCATCTCGATCCCAACGATTCCCGATACGGACAGTGAACTTCCGCACATCATTCTTGATGTGGGGGTATCTGTCGGGCGGCATGTGCATTTCTTCAGCCCGAATCTCTACGACATGCATCCGTCGGGGCAGATTCACTTCGGCGGAACAACGCGTCACCCGAAGACGACGGGCATGATCGGCGTGCGACGCGGCGACACGGTCAGCTACCTGCGGACGGTGTTCAAGATCCACGAGGGGACGGCGACGTTCAACCAGATGGAGTCGTTCCTGCCCACGATTGACTTCTATGCCGAGACGCGTCTGACCAATATGCGCATCTATCTGAGCGCGCGCGGCCCGCTCGACCACATGGATTTTCGCCTCGGGTCGTCGCCCGAGATGTCGGAAGAGGAGATCCTCCGCATGCTGACTCTGCGCGGTGCGTCTCAGAACGGGGAGGGGAAATTCAGTGCGGCGGATGCGCTCGCGATCGGGCTGCAGATGAGCGTGCTCTCCGAGGTGGAAAACTCGATGAAGAATATGCTGCATCTCGATGTGTTTCGTCTGTCGAGCGGCAGCGGCAGCCTGTTTGAATCGAAGGAGGATGTCCCCGACGCAGAGCGGCGGAATGAGTACAATCTCGAAATCGGCAAGTACATCGGCGACCACGTGTTCGTGCGCTATGTGCAGGGGCTAGGTGCGGCGGCGAACAAGAGCCGCTATGGCATCCAGTACGATCTGAGCGATGCGTTCGGCATCTCGTACGACCGCGAGGGCTCGGAGCAGATCATCGGCATGGAGGCGCGGATTCGGTTCTGACCATGTCCCTATCTTTCCCGTCAGTAGGGGGAGGAAGCTGGTGCGTCGTTATCCCATGCCTCCCCCGTCGGTACGGGGGGAGGGGGACCGCGAAGCGGTGGAAGGGGCGCCTGCTGCGCGTTCTATCGATTATTTTGTGTATTTTTTAGCAAAGGAGGTGTGCCCATGTTTTCCGCCTATATGAAAAAACTCTCCGCCGTGCAAAAACTCACGCCGGAGGAGGAGCGTGCGCTCTGGCGTGCGTATAAGGAGAACGGCGACATGGCGGCACGCCGCCGCATCATCGAGGCCTATCAGCCGCTGGTCTTTCGCGAGGTATATCCGTACCGTGCCCTGCCGGCCGCGATGGATGCGGTGCAGGAGGGGACGATCGGGCTGATCGAGGCGGTGGAACGCTATGACCCGGACTATGGGGCGGCGTTCAGTCTCTATGCCGTGCATCGCGTGCGCGGGCGCGTCCGTGACTTTTTGCGGCGTGAAGGGAATGTCGATCTGCCCTGCCTTGAGGCGGAGACGGAGAGCCATGAGACGGCGAAAGAACTCCTGATGGATGAGCAGCCGTCCGTGGCGGAGCTTGCCGAACACCACGCGCTCGTCGGTGTCGTGGGCGACGCGATGGAGCGTCTCCCTGTGCGCGAACGCCTCGTGCTCGAGGGCGTGACCATCGGCGGCGCAGGTGCGGGCGCGATGGCGGATGCGCTCGGCGTGACGCCGGCGCACGTCTATCGCCTGCAGAAGAACGGCATTCGTCGGATTCGCGGGATGCTCTCGCGTTTCATGCAGCATTGGTGATTCGCAATTTATTTTATACTTATTGAATCCTATCGCTTCTGTGTAGTATAATCGTTGGGAGGGAGAGCGCGATGGAGAGCGAACGCGAGGAGCGCAAGCGGTCCATACGGGCGGCACGCGACTGGCTTGCGGGGGCAGAGGATGCTCTCGCGGGGGCAGACGATGTGTCGGGCGATCTAAAGCTCATGCTTGCCCGCGCCGAGCTTGCGTGTACGACATCGACGCGCCGTGCGCGCCTGCGCCGTCGGGCGCGTGTCCTCCTGCCGGCACTTGCTCTCGTTGCCCTCGCGCTGTGGGGGCTGTGGCGCATACAGGTGCAAGAACCTGCTGCCGTGCCTGCCGCAGAAATCGAGGAGCGGGCAGAAATACCGGCAGTACAGTCCCCTGTGGAGGAAGCTCCTGCGCCCACTCCGCAGACCACGGTTGCCGCTGCGCCACTTCCGCCGCATGTGACGGAAGGGGCGGAGACTCCTGCTGTGGTGGCGCACGAAACGCCTGCCGCAGTACCCGCTGTCCACGAGAGTGCAGCACCGCTCGCTGCGCATGCGCATGCACCTGCGTCGCGCCTGCCGAGCGCGGATATGCAGCATTTGATGCAGATCGGCGGCAAAATTTTGAGAGAGTAGTTCGTGCATCCATGATGCACGGTGAATGAAGCGCATATCGCTTGCGTATAGTCTAGGAGGTTTCGCCTTTGAACAGCAAAAAGTACCGCAGACTTGCCCTTGCCGTCACACTTGGTATCGGTGTATCCGCATCCGCTCTGCCGCAGGGTCATGCCGCAGATGCGATGGATCATGAGAGTGCGGCGACCGCTGCGGAGATGGCGGGGACGAAGGCCCCCGTCCTGAGCAATACGCCGAAGGCCGCGCCGGAAGAAGCTCCGGTGCAGCAGGGTCCTGCCCTGACGGACAAGACGCCGCCGGCATCGACAGAGGCACGTGCGTCTGCGTGGGCAAGCACGCGTCCCAGTGAGGATGCTGTGGCACAGGGACTTGCGGCAGAGGTGGGCAAGACAGTCGTCGAGATCAACTTTGTGGGAGACTCTGAGGCGACGGAGAAGGCAGCGCGTGAGGCGATTGCCATGCACGTCGGAGATGCTCTGGCGGAGGATGTGCTCGTCAAGGATCGCGACGCGATCTACGCGACGGGGTATTTTTACGATCTCTACCCTGTCTTTGAAGAGGTGCCCGAGGGCGTTGTACTGACCTATCACGTGCTGGAAAATCCGGTGCTGAAGGAAGTGCACATCGAGGGCAACACGGTCGAAAAGACGAAGGATCTCATGGATCTCGTGACCGTGCAGAAGGGGCAGCTGCTCAACGGGCGTACCCTGCAGGAGAATGTGCAGGCGATTCAGGAGAAGTACCGCGCGGACGGCTACATCCTCGCCAAGATCACAGATCTCAACATCGCGCAGGACGGGACGCTCACGATCCGCATCAGCGAGGGGACGCTGGAGGGCTATAAGGTCAAGGGCAACAAGAAAACCAAGGAGCGCGTCATCCTCCGCGAAATGCGCCAGAAGCCCGGCGAACCGTTCAACGCCAATCAGGCACGCCGCAGTATGCAGCGTGTCTACAACCTCGGTTTCTTCGAGGATGTCAACGTCAAGATGAATCCGGGCGTGGAGCCGAATGCGGTCGTCATGGAGATCGATGTCAAGGAGAAGCGCACGGGCTCGTTCGGCATCGGTGCGGGCTACTCGAGCTCCGACGGCATGGTCGGCATGGTGAGCATCAGCGACACGAATTTCCGCGGGATGGGCGACACCATCAGTCTCAGCTATGAGATGAGCGGTGACGATACGGATGCGCGCGGCTATACGTTTATGTATCGCCGCCCGTGGCTCGATAAGAAGGAAACGTCGGGGACGGTGCGTCTCTACAACCGCACCTACGAATACGACGACTACAACTCCAATGGCGACCATGTGGAGTCGTTCATGCGCAAATACTCGGGCGGCGAGCTCACCCTGAGCCGTCCGATGAGCGAGTACTCGACGAATTTCATCACGCTGAAGAACCGCAAGGATAAGTATGTCCGTCACACGGAGAACGGACTGGCAGGCGACCGTAGCCTCAACGCACCGTGGATCGGCAAGAATTTCGGCACGACGCGCAGCATTACGCTTGAGCACGTGACGGATACGCGCGACAATGTGTACGAGCCGACGACGGGTGCGCGCGCGTCGCTCTCGGCGGAGTTTGCAGGCTTTGGCGGAGACTTCAATTTCCAGAAATACACGATCAGCGATGCCCAGTACTTCAAGGTCGGACACGCACAGGTGCTCGTGGCGCGTGGGCAGTACGGGGTCGGCAACGGGTCGATCTCCGAGTACAATCAGTTCCGTCTCGGCGGACAGGATACGATCCGCGGCTACCGCGAGGATCAGTTCCGTGGCAACCGCATGGCGCTGCTCTCGCTTGAGTACCGCTTCCCAATCGTCTCCAAGGTGACGGGCGCGCTCTTCACGGACTACGGCGGGGCGTGGGATAGTGGCTTTGCGCCGGAGAATCTGCACGGCAGCGTCGGCGTCGGGCTCGGTCTCAACACGCCGATTGGTCCGCTGCGTCTGGACTACGGCCGTGGGTCGCAGGGCGGACGCGTCCACTTCCGCGTCGGCGGCACATTCTGATGCGGCAGGGCATCTCCCTGCTGTGCACTGTGCGTCTGTCGCTCGTGCTGCTTGGCATTCTTGCTGCATGCGCAATCGTTTCTCCTGTTTATGCCGCAGAGACCTCCCGCGTGGAGGAAACTGCGGCTATTGTCGTAGGAGATCAGCCGATCCCGCCCATTGTGCGTGCGCGCATGGAGCGCACGGTCGCTGCGATTGCGGCAGAGCGCATGGAGGGCCGGCGCACGGCGGACATCGCAGCCGGGGAGGAAGCGGAAATCATCGGGGCGGTGTTTGACCGTCTGCTCGTCGGCTACGCGGTGACACGCGTGACGGTGACGCCGGCGGTGCGGACGACGGTGGAGATTCACCTTGCTCCGTGGGCGGATACGATTCGGAGCGTTGCCGTTGTGTCCGAGGTGGAGGGCATGCCGCCCGCGATTGAGGCACTCGTGCGCACGGACCTCGCGGGGGCGGAGCGGGTGTTTTCCGATGCACTCGTCGGCCTGCCCGTCGCGGCAACGGACTGGGCATCGGGGGCACTGAAGCGTCAGCTTGCCGCCTATATGGAGGAGCATCTGCCCGAGTTCCGCGCGGACTACGATGTCGATGTGGCGCCGACGGCGACGGTGCGGCTGACGGTCTATCCGCGCCTGCCGGTCGTGCGGACGGTCGATCTCTCGATGCGCTCGGATACCGTTCCCAATGCCGCACTGCTTTCCCAGCGTACGGCAATGGAGACGGAGGTGAACCGCCTCGTCGGCGTGCCCGTCCCGTTCGTCGCGCGTCACCGTGCGGCGCTTGAGGAACGTCTCGGCACGCAGCTTGACGCCATGCCTGCCCTACGCAGTCTGCATCTCACGTCGCACGTGACGATCACGCCGGGCGAGCGGATGGCGGTCATGAGCCGCAGCGATACGACGCGCTACCGCCTGCGACTCACGGGCTGGCTCGATGTCGGGCGCAGTGCCAAGGACACCCATGGGGAGCGCCGCGATCTCTGTGCGCGGCTGCACGCAGGGCGGATGCTCAGTCCGCGCGATGAACTCTATGCGGAGATGGATGCCGCTCCCGAGGATGTGCGCTTTTCGTGGCGTGTCGGCTATGCCCGCACGCTGCTGTCGCGCCTCACGGGGGAACTGCGCTGGGATGTGACGGACGGTCGGTTCTCGGTGGCGGGCAGCTACGCTTTTCACCCGCGCTGGCTGCTCCGCTATGAGTATTGGACCGATGAGGGTACGGGCGAGTGGGAGCTGCGCTACAAGCTGCACGACTTCCTCAGCATCGCAGGGCTCATCGATCGGGACGATCGGTGGCTGCGTTTGATCGGGAATTTTTAGAAATTATCATAAGGGGACGTGGGAGACATCGTGAAACGCATTTCAATCGTCGTTCCGGTCTACAACGAGGAGGAGAACATCGCGCATTTTGCGGCGGCGGTGGAGGAGGTGATGGGGCGTCTGCCCTATGACTATGAGCTGCTCTTCATCGACGACGGTTCCTCCGACCGCAGCCGTGAGATCCTGCGCTCGTTGGGCGAGCAGGATGCCCGCATCGGCTCGATTTTTCTCGCACGCAACTATGGGCATCAGCTTGCTCTGACCTGCGGTATCGATCATGCGGACGGCGATGCGGTCATCACGATGGACGGGGATATGCAGCATCCGCCCGAGCTCCTGCCGCAGCTCCTCGAAAAGTGGGAGGAGGGCTTTGACATCGTGCAGACCGTGCGCCTGACGACGGAGGGGGTCTCCGTCTTTAAGCGCATGACCTCTACCTACTACTACCGTCTCCTGAACCTGCTGACGGATGTGGAGATTCAGGAGGGTGGATCGGATTTCCGCCTGATGGACCGCAAGGCGGTGCTCGCACTGCGCCGCTACCGCGAGCACGCGCGCTTTATCCGCGGCATCGTCTGCTCGCTCGGCTTTCGGCGGACGACGGTGGACTTCGTCGCGCAGGCGCGCTATGCGGGCAGCTCGAAGTTCTCGCTGCGGCGCATGATTTCGTTCGCCCTCGACGGCATCCTTGCCTACTCGGTGCAGCCGCTGCGCGCGGGGCTCTATGTGGGGCTGATGTCCGCGCTGCTGGCCGTGGTGCTCTTCCTCCACGTCCTCTTTGAGACGCTGCGCGGGGAGACTGTGCCGGGCTGGTCGACCATCGTCGTATGCAGCCTGTTCTTCGGCGGGATGCAGATGATGATGCTCGGCGTGTGCGGGGAGTATATCGCACGGATTTTGCAGGAGGTCAAGGATCGCCCGCTCTACTTGATTGCGTGTGACAACAGGCCACAGGCGGCGGAAAAGGAGGCGCACGATGGATGATCGGATGCGGCTGGGGGCGGTGCTGCTCTTTTTCACCGCCCTTTTTTTCTGGGGAAATGCAGCTCTTTCCGTGACGGCACCCGTCGAGGTGAACTACGCGCAGACGGCAAAGGAGATGCTCGCGGCGGGGAATTATCTCTCGCCGCAGATCTACGGAAATTACTGGTACGATAAACCCATCTTCTTCTACTGGGAACTGATCGCTGCGTTCTCCGTCTTCGGTGTGACGGACTTTGCCGCACGATTTTTCCCTGCGCTCTTTGCATCGGCGGGACTGCTCCTCACCTACGCGCTCGCGCGGCGGCTCTATGATGCGCGGACGGCGTTCTGGTCGGTGGTCATTCTCGGCTCGTGCGTGCTCTATGGATTCCTTGCCAAACTCATCTTGACCGATCTGACGCTCTTCGTGTTCTTCGGCGGGACGCTCGGCGCGTTCTGCCTCGGCTATCGGGACGGGCGGCGCGGCTATTTCTATCTCGCCTATGCGTGTGCGGGGCTCGGCGTGCTGACGAAGGGGCCTGTCGGCTTTCTCCTGCCGGGGCTCGTGATCCTCGTCTATCTCGCTGTGCGTCGCGATCTGCGCGCGCTCGGACGGATCGCCCTGCCGACGGGGCTGCTCGTGCTCGCAGCAGTCTGTGCGCCGTGGTACATCTATATGTATTTGGCGCATGGGGCAGACTTTGTGAACACCTTCCTCGGGATTCACAATGTCCTGCGTGCAACGGTCTCAGAGCACGCGCAGTGGAATGTGTGGTACTTCTATCTCGGTATCTACTTCCTCGGGATGTTCCCGTGGAGTTTTGCCCTGCCGCTCGCGCTTCTGCGGGCGTGGCGCACACGTCCCGTTCTTGATGCGGGGACGCAGTTTCTCCTCGTCTGGGCGATCGTCGTGCCCGTGTTTTTTCAGCTCATGGCGACGAAGTACCCAACCTACAGTTTTCCCGCCTTCCTGCCGACGGCGATCCTGACGGCACATCTCCTTCGCGAGAATACGCGCGTGCTGCGTGCGGGGGCGCTCCTCGGCGGCGTGCTCTATCTCGCCGTCGTGTTCGGTGCTGTGCACTATGCGCCGCGCGACGGGCATTTCAGCGGCAAGGCGGCGGCGGAACTCCTCATGCAGACGATGCAGGAGGAGGATCTCCTCGTCTCCTGCGGCGACTATACGGCGACGGTTCCCTACTACACGGGACATCCGATGTACGCGCTCGCGACGCGTGAGGAGATCGCCGCGCGTGCGCCGAAGGCGATGAGCTGGAACAGCAAGAATGTCATGCCGTTCCTCCCCCTCGACGAACTGCCGCAGGACCGGACGGTGTACCTCGTCGTGGAGCGGCACGCCTTCGCCACGTTCGATGAGACGATGGCAGACGGACGATGGGAGCTGCTCGGCACGATGCCGACGGAGGGCCGTGAGAAACTGCGCGTCTATCGGCGCGTACCGTAATCCTCTCTTCCCCGTGCGGCACTGGAACGAAAGCCGCGGCATGGTGGTGGCACATGCGCGAGCACAGCTTTTGACAGAGAGCCTTCGTCGGGGACGCCTTGAATGTTGGCGTCGATTGGTGTATGATAGGATATAGTGATTTTGCCGCCGGGGGCGGCTTGGTGGAGAAAGAGGGAGAGTACTATGCTGAATAGGAAGAAAATCGGACTTGCCGCGGCGGCCGTCGCCGCATCGGCGGTTCTCGCCGCGGGCTGCGGCAGCCAGCAGACCGCAAACCGTGCACCGATCAACGGCGCACTGCAGGGGGAGCGCGACCATCAGGAGGTCATCACGGCGGATAACTTCGATTCGATCGCGCCGGGCTCCAGCGTCGCCGATGTCGCTGCACTCTACGGCAAGGAGGGCAAGCTCATCCATCAGAGCATCGTCAACGGTATCTATACCTATACCTATCGCTGGCAGAACGGTACGTACAAGGTGGTGGACTGCACCTTTACGGGAAACAACTGCCTGAACGATCCGCTCAGCGGACTCCGCCTGACGCGCAAGGAGCTGCGTGCCTCTGACGCCATTGCTGAGGGCTCGGTCAGCAGCCCTGTGACGAAGGATGCGTGCCGCGATCTCAGCTACGGCATGAGCCTTGCGGAGGCGCAGGCAGTGCTCGGCGGGGTCGGTGAGCAGATCGGCTGGGATGTTATGCCGGGACAGGAGACGGTGACCTACGGATGGCCGATTCGTGACGGCTATGTCGCACGTCTGCGCTTCCAGAACGATGTCCTGGTTGATGTCAACCTCGATACCGGCATCACGCTCGTGGCGATGGATCCCGCTCTCTCGAACGTGCGTCTCGACCCCACGCTGGTTGGCTATCGCGTTGTCAAGTAACAGGATGCGTATTTTATCAGCAAATCTTCATTGAACTATTGTACGCTCTTTGCTATAATGGGGGCGTTCGGTCGAAGGATTGAACATCTTTAGGAGAAAAGGAGAATTCATTCATGATCAAACTCGAACAGAAGCAGGTTAAGATTATCAGCATCCTCATCGCGGTTGTCTTTGTCGGCTCGGTTGTCGCGCTTGCACTGACGCAGAGTGGCTCGGGCATCGCCTCGGCGGCGTCGTCCTCCGTTGGCGTTGTGGACTACCGTCAGGTCGGCAGCCAGCATCCGCAGCTCGCTGCAGCGAACGCCGAGATGCAGAAGGCGTCGCAGGAGGCACAGGCGGATTTTGAGACGAAGTCTGCATCGATGAACGATCAGGAGAAGTCGGATTACTATCAGCAGACGATGCAGCGCCTCCAGCAGAAGAATGAGGAGCTGATGGAGCCGATCGAGAACAGCATTCAGGATGCCGTTAAGAAGGTCGCCGAGAAGAAGGGGCTTTCCGTCGTCATCGAGAAGGGTGCTGTCGTCTATGGCGGACAGGACGTGACGCAGGACGTCATCAAGGAACTGGGCAGCAGCAAGTAAATCGCCGCGACCAGCTATATGTAGCGGACAGAACGATGCCCGGTACATTTTAGGAATCACTGATAAAAGGAAGTCCCTCGGACTGGCGTAAAAGAAGCGTCGGGATGCTGTGACGGATTTTATCAGTGATTCCTTTGTATGAAGTCGCTGTTTCATATGGCAATTTCGTCACGGAGGGAGATGCATGGAGCTCTGGAAGACGCGGCGCAGAGAGATTCTGGCAGGGGGCATCGTGCTCCTCGTGATTGCGGCCGTGTGCTATTTCCTGCCCGCGCAGGAGCAGCCCCGTGCGGCGGAGGATATTGCCGTCATGCGCATCTCCGAGGTGCTCGCTGCGCATCCCTCCTATGCGCGCCTAATGGAGCTGCGCGCCGAGGAGGCGACCCTTGCTCTTGCGGTGAGGGATGTCCCGGAGGTGTTTTCTCTGACGCCGCCGGCAGCGGACGATGAACCGTTTCAGGACTCCATCTGGCAGAAGAATGCGCAGACCGTGATCGGCGCACGCGTAGAGCTTGAGCGTGAGCGCAAACGCCTGACCGAGGTCTACCGCAAACAGACAGAGGACGACTACGAGCGGCGGAAGAAGCAGATCGACGACGAGTATCAAAATGCGATCACAAACATCAACCTGAAGATCGATAATCAGCGCGCGATGCACGGGCCGCGCGTCTCTGAGGATGAACTGGCGCAGGAGCGTGCAGGGCTTGAGGCGCAGCGTGAGGCGTTGCGGCAGGAGCGCGGCGCACGTCAGGCGGAGCTCTACCGCACATGGCAGGAGGAGATCCGCGCCCGCGTTGCGGCACGGATCGAGCCGCAGCAGGCGATATGGACGGCAAAGACGAAGGCAGCCATCGAGGCACAGAAGGCGGAGGCAGAGCGGCAGAAAACGGAAGCAGAGGAGCGCAATGCCGCCGCGATGGAGCGTGCCGAAAGCGCACGGAATGCACAGTCTGCTGCTGCCCAGCGTGCCATGCGCCTTGCACAGGTACGTCGTGATGCAGATGCACTCGAAGCGGCAATTTGGCGGGATATACGCAGCCGTGCGGCAAAGATTGCCCTGATGCATCACTTTTCTCTCATCCTCACCTCGCCGCAGGCGGATGATGCCGCACATATCGTGCCGGCGCAGCCGTTTGTCCTGCACCGGTACATGCCGCCGATCACCGCGGCGGCAGCGACGGATGTGACAGCAGATATGGTGCGGGAAATGCAGAGGATAGAGTGATGAGGGAATCACTGATAACATGATCAGATTGACGCATGTTTTTCGTCCGAATGAGGTGAAAAGCCGGACGCAGAGTAGTGCTCCGCAGAGGCTTTTCTGCCGAAGGCGGACAAAACAGATGCGTCAAGAGATGCGTGCTGAATTGATCCGTGAGGCCTTAGAGCAGACCATACGGGAATGAAAGGATATTGATCGATGAAATATTTCAGTAAAGCAGCCGCCGTTGTTCTACTTGCGGGGAGCACAGCACTGGCGGGCTGCGGGCAGGTTCACGTTGGAACGATAGACCGTGCACGTGTGCAGGAGGAGGCACCGCAGCTGAAAAGTGTGGTCGATGAGGCAAATACGAAACTCATGGAAGCACAGCAGGAGGCACAGAACAAATTTGCCGCAAACCCGCAGATGACCGCGGAGGAGTCCCAACAGGTTCAGATGGACACGCAGCGCAAGATGGCGGGGCTTCAGCAGATGTACAGTATTCAGCTTGAACAGAAGCTGAACGTCGCACTGCAGGATGTTGCGAAGGAAAAGAAATTGGATGCCGTGATGGACAGCTCCAAAAAGTACCCGAGTGTACTCTCGGGCGGCGTGGACGTCACAGATGAAGTGATCAATAAACTCCAGTAAAAGGAGCCAGGCATGGAAAAGACAGTCAATGAGATTGCGCAGCTTGTCGGCGGGACGGTCGGCGGCGACGGCAGCTGTATCGTTTACAGGCTTGCTGCACTCGACGAGGCAGGGGCAGGAGATCTTGCCTTTGCCGTTCCGCCGCACATCGATGAGGCACGCAGTGCGTCGGCGGCGGCACTCCTGCTGCCAACGGGGACGGAGGGCTTTTCTTGTCCGCATATTTTCGTCGATGATCCAAAGGCAGCATTTGCATGTCTTCTCACGATCTTTACGCCTGCGATTGAACACGCTGTCGGTGTCAGCGATGAGGCATACATCGGTGCGGATGTGCGGATTGGGACAGGAGTGACGGTGCTCCCCTTTGCCTACGTTGACGATCATGCAGTGCTCGGTGATGGGGTGACGATCTATCCGCATGCCTATGTGGGACAGTACAGCGAGATCGGCGATCATACCGTGCTTTATCCGAATGCCGTCGTGCGCGAACACTGCCGTATTGGTGCGCGCTGTACGATCCACAGCAGTGCCGTGATCGGCGCGGACGGATTCGGTTTTACGACCGAGGCGGGGGTACATACGAAGGTACCGCAGGTTGGCGGCGTTGTCGTGGAGGACGACGTGGAGATCGGCGCACATGTCGGCATCGACCGTGCAACACTCGGGTCGACAGTGATCGGAAAAGGGACGAAAATCGACAACCTTGTCCACATTGGACACAACTGCCGCATCGGGGCAAACTGCCTTATCGTCGCCCAGACGGGCATCTCCGGTTCGACAAAGGTTGGGCATAATGTTACCTTCGGCGGGCAGGTTGGGACAGTCGGACATATCTCGATCGGGGCAAACTCTGTCTATGCTGCACGCTCGGGCATCATCGGCGATATGCCTGAGGGAGTATTCTGCGCAGGCTTTCCTGTACAGCCCCATACCGAGTGGCTGCGTGTGCAGGCCGCCGTGCGTCGGCTGCCTGAGATGGTGAAGAAACTCAAGGCACTCGAAAAGGAAATCGAATGCCTGCATGGGAAGAGCTGAGATGCTGTCCTACTATGCGGTAAAACTTCTCAGCCGCATCGTCTGTCTCCTGCCGCACGGTGTCGCCATGAGGATCGGCGCAGGTTTGGCGTGGCTCCTTTGGCCCCTTGTCCCCGCGCGGCGCAAGCGGCTTGCGTGTGCGCAGGCCGCGCGCTGTCTTCATGTCTCAGCACAGGAGGCCGCGCGCATCGCGCGGGAGAGCACCCTGCGTTTCGGTCCCATGCTGATGGAGGTACTGCGCTTTCCCGTCATGCGCCCGCACATGGGCGACTTTGTGACAATCACGGGGGCAGCGGATGAGGTGCGTGCCGCCATCGCCGATGGGAAAGGTGCGATCTTTGCTACCTCACACAGCGGCAACTGGGAACTCATGGGCGGGGCGTTCGCCTGCGCGGGGTTCCCGCTGGTTGGCGTGGCAAAGCGGCAGAGTGCGGCAGGGATGGATCGTTTTATCAATGAGTATCGTGCACTCGTCGGGATGCACATCACCTATCGCTCAGGTGTGCGTGAGATGTTCCGCATGATCGACAAGGGGTGGATCATCGGACTGCTCAGCGATCAGGATCCGTTTTTGCGCGACGGCGTGATCATTGAGTTCTTTGGACAGCAGACGAATGCGTTTACGGGCGCAGCGGCCATCGCACGCCGCTGTGATGTACCCATCTTTCCCGTGTTTATCCACCGTGAGGCGGATGGGCATCATACCCTTACCGTAGAGCCTCCCATCTATGTTGAAAAGACGGATGACCGCCATGCCGATGTTCTGCGTGTAACCCAGACGGTGAATCAGCGCATTGAGGCATGGATCCGCAGGTATCCTGAGGAGTGGTTCTGGCTGCACGATCGCTGGAAATCCATGAGACAATGATAAAATAAAAGAAGGCATTGATACGAGAAAAATTCGCATCAATGCCCTTTTTATCGATTCAATCGTAGCGCATCAGAGATTCGATGGAGACGGTACCGTCCGTTTTCACAGCAGAAGCGGATGGCGGGGCTGCCGTATTCTGAGGCTCCCCCGACGGACTGGCAGGGAGTGCTTCTCCGCCATCTCCCCGTGCGCTGCGCGCCGCGATGCCGGATAGGATTGTACTTGCCGCAGGAGCGGAGTGATCCTCAGAGGGGGAGGAGACTTTTGTGTCCGCGGCTGCGTTCGGCGCACCGATCGGCGTAAGGGCGACCTCCAATGTATCACCGGAACGTATGGGACTGGTGAAATCTGCGCGTTTCCCATTGACGAGAATGCTGAAGGTGACGCGGCTGGTCGCCGGCGGAGGGGTAAAATTAACGGCAAGCAGCGCCTCGCTGACATTGGCCGTTCCCGTCCCCTTTTGGTAGACGATAACAGCGCCGTCCTCGACGATGGTATCAGGCGATGCCTCCTTCCCGTTGACCGTGAGCACCTGCCCTGTGGCAGGGATATTGTGCTCCTTTCCCTCGTAGGTAATGGTCGCATAGGATGCCGCAGCGGAAAGCTCGAGTACCGCTTCCAGTGTCGGAACGGCAGTGTCCTCATACGAAATGACATCACCTTCGCGGAGAACGGTGGAGAGTGCGGCCGGGGCGTCGTTTAAAGTGATTTTCGGCAGGGAAGAGAAGCGGCGCGCCTCACCGTTCAGAGTGTAGGAAATGCGGCGTCCCGTCGGCGGGAGATGCGATGTGCGCAGAACCTCGCCGAGAGTCCGTTCACGGCGCGAGACAATGGTATCGCCGTCGCGCAGGATAGGATCGCCTTCGGGGACGGCATCGTTGACAAGAATGCTGGCGGCAACCGGCGTTTCCTCTCCGTTGAGGACGACATGGTAGCCGCTCATGCTGCCGATCACATCGCTGAGACGTACTGTCGGCTGGGTTCCGTTCTCCCCTGCGACGAGTTTGATGCGGCAGTCATCGTGAATGGGGGAATCAAGACTTGCACTTTTGCCGTCAATCGTAATCTGGGCGAGTGTCCCCATCGTCCCGGGGAAGCTCCGCCGCTCGCCGTTCACCGTCAGCATCAGCCCCATGCCGGGGCGCCCATTGTACTTGCGCAGGCTGATGCCCGCCGCGAGGAGAGCATCGGAGACATTGAGCTCACGGAAGTTGAAGAGGCTGTACTCGATGTCGTTGATCCATACGGCGAGGAAATGCAGGGTATTGATTGAGGCGATCTTCAGGATGCCGAGCGGGGTAACTGCATCCGGTGCACGCAGTTCATCCGGAAGTTCTGCCACGCCGTCCACCGTCTCCGGCTGGCGAACGGCAACGCGGCCGGCAGGAATGCCAAGTGCCTCTGCGACGAGCTCCGTGATCATCGGGGTACGTGCACCGCCGCCGACGAGCATCACTGCCTGCGGCGGTTCACCGTTGAGTTCAAGAATTTGCTTGGCAATGGCATTTGCCAAGTTCGCGACGCCCGGTTTTATCGCAGCAAGCACCTGCTCGGCAGTGAGTGAGAGCTTCATACCGAGGATGTCGGTAAAGGAGACATCCTGCCCGTCCGCTGATTTTCGTTTGATCTCCTCGGCAATGTTGAAGTCGAGGAGATATTCCCGCGAGATGGCCTCGGTGATCTCATCTCCCGCCATCGGCACCATACCGTAGGCAATGACCGAGCCGCCGCGCGTAATGGCGACGTCCGATGTGCCCGCGCCGATATCCACGAGAACGAGGTTCAGATGGCGCATTGTCGGTGGGATAAGGACATTGATGCCGGCGATTGGCTCCAGTGTGAGCGCGCGCATCTCGAGGTGCGTCTCGCGCAGGGCGGACTGCATGGAGTCGACCACCTGCCGTGGGAGAAACGTGGCAATGACGGTTGCCGCTGCCTTGCGTCCGCGCTGACCGACGAGAGTCTTTAGCTCGTTTCCGTCGAGGGTATAGCGTATGGTACTGTACCCGACACAGTAATAGCGTGTCGGGTCGTCAACCGTGTGGGAGTGAGCGAGTTTCTTCTGTGCTTCCTGTACGCCGGCAAAATCCAGATCACGCTGCTGTGCGGGGGTAATGATCCCCGCAACGTCCTGCTCGGCATCTGCCGTCATCGTGTAGAGCGCGCGTCCGGCAGCAGCTACGGCGGCACTGTTCAAAGGACCTGTGCGCTCCATGAGACGATGTTTGACCTCGCGGATGATGGCAGCGACCTGCGGAACATCGTGGATTTGGCCGTCGAGCATGGCGCGTGTCCGATGCTCCAAACGTTCGGTCGCCAGAATGTGGAGCACGCCGCCGCGCTGCTCAGCGACTATGCCGATGACACTGCGTGTTCCGATATCAAGGGCAAAAACGAGTTCCTTGGGCCGTTCACGGCGCACTGCTGATGTCGTGCGTGCCTCCTTTTTCGGACGCCCGCGTTTTTTCGCTGCTGTGTCAGATGTCTCCTGTATGCGCTTTTTGGGACGTCCGCGCCGCTTTGCGGGAGCGGATTCCACGGCGATATCTTCGTTCGTTGTATCCAGATCCGACATTTCGATCTCCCTTGTCCAACAGATAGTTTTATCTATAGTTGTATTCGTGTTATTTTGGAAAATTCCTGCCATTTTTCGGGCGTGATGTATACAACAAAAAGGTCAGAACCAAGCTGCCGTACGGCAGTTTCGCTCTGACCGGAAGAGAGGGGTCTGAAATGCCGTATGACTTATATGTCTATACCTGCGTAAAGCAGGTGGGTACCCTAAGTCCGACTACTGCGTTCTCCGAAGTGTATCGCGTTGACCGGAATCAAGTCGGATTCCCTAAAAAATCTGTAGGTTAGACATGGATAAGGCATACGCACATCTAAGGCGCACCTTCTTGTTCATTATGATAGCATAAAAAAAAATACGCCGCAAGACTTGACAAACAGATGAATATCAATTTAATGAATACATTGTAATCTGCCTTTTCCAAAGACAACAGTGAAATCTGTCTGTCCCTCTTTTCCTGTACGTGATACCGTGTTATAATATTGATGAGAATATGGGAATTTATTGAAGAAAGTGTGGATTTGTTCGGTGGATTTTAAACCAGGGAAAGATGGTGCAGACAATGGCAAACATACGTGATGCAGTGGAGGCGGTCATCGCTGCGGTCATGGCGCAGAAAGACTATCTCACGGCGGTGGACGCAAAGACTGGGGACGGCGATCACGGACTCAACATGGCACGCGGTTTTGCGGCGGCGGAGGAGCGCCTTGCCGAACTGCCGCCGGATGCGCCGCTTGCAGAGGTGCTCCACCATATCGGGCGCGCGTTCATCGAGAATGTCGGCGGTGCGGCAGGACCTCTCTATGGGATTGCGTTTGTGCGCGCAGGAGAGGCTGTCAGCGGGAAGACGCGGCTCGACGTGGCGAGTTTCGAGAAGCTCTTTACTGCCGGCATCGATGCAATCCAGCGGCGCGGGAAAGCCGTGCGCGGAGATAAGACCATGCTCGATACGCTGATCCCAATCCGTGACGCTTTTCTTCCTGAGAATGCTGAGGGGAAGAGCCTGCGCGAGTGCATCGAGGACGCGCTCGAGGCAGGGCGCGCGGGGGCAGAGTACACAAAGACGATTGCCGCGCGGCGCGGGCGTGCCGCACTCATCGGCGCGCGCAGCATCGGCATCGAGGATCCGGGCGCGATGAGCTCTCTTATCATGTTCCGCGCGCTCTGCGGCTATCTGCGGGGGTAGACGAAATAGTGAGGGGGCTCCTTTCACCGCTTCGCAGTTCCCTTTCCTACAGCGATCAGTGCCTGCCGATTACACATTGCTGACGCGTGTGTTCTTGGGATGTTTTCCCATCGGACCTGCTGCCCGACGGCCTAAGCCCTGCGGCATGCTTTTCGGATCGACCGGTCATACGGGGGAGGCTGTGGACTTTCTCTGAAGCCGCTTTCCCCACATCCAGGCGGAAGCCCCTTCAGAGGAGCGATGGGGGCAGCTGCCCTTTATTTTTTGGAGGGAAAACATTTGACACAGACGGAAATTCGTACGCGTTTCGCACCCAGCCCGACGGGCTATATGCACATCGGGAATCTGCGCACAGCACTTTACGCCTATTTGTTTGCGCGCGCGAATAACGGAACGTTTATCCTGCGCATTGAGGACACCGACCGCAATCGTTATGTGGCAGATGCGGTGGACTTTATCCGCCGCACGCTCGACGCGGCAGGCATCATTCCCGACGAAGGACCAGACGAGATCGGCGGGGATTATGGTCCATACGTGCAGAGTGAGCGCATGCCAATCTACAAGCAGTATGCAGAACAGCTTGTCGCGAGCGGGCATGCCTATCGCTGCTTCTGTCAGCAGACGGAGGAAGCGGAGCCGGCAGAGGACGGCAAGTCCTACGGCGGCTATCCGCGTACCTGCCGTGATCTCACGCCCGAGGAGGTGCAGGCGCATCTCGACCACGGCGACCCGTACGTCATTCGGCAGAAGATGCCGCTCGTGGGGGAGACGACGTTTTACGATGTTCTGCACGGGAGTGTGACGATCCCAAACACAGAGCTTGAAGATCAGGTGCTTCTCAAGCGCGACGGCATGCCAACGTATAACTTCGCCAATGTCATCGATGATCATCTGATGCGGGTGTCGCATATCATCCGTGGGACGGAGTTCATCACCTCCACGCCGAAGCACGTCCTTCTCTATGAGGCATTCGGCTGGGAGCCGCCCGTGTTCGTTCATCTTGCCCCCGTCATGGGACGGGACGATGCAACGGGAAAGACAAGCAAACTCTCCAAGCGGCATGGGGCAACGAGCTTTGATGACCTTGTGAAGATGGGCTATCCTGCCGCTGCGATTGTGAACTATGTCGCCCTTCTCGGATGGAGCCCGAAGACAACGAATCAGGAAGTCTTTTCCATGGACGAACTGATTGAGGCATTCTCCCTTGAAGGTCTGTCGAAGTCTCCCGCTGTGTTCGACTATGACAAGCTCGGCTGGATGAGCGGCGAGTATTTCAAGGCAATGACGGATGCGGCATTCGCTGAGGCGGCGCGCCCGTATGCGGGGGAACTCCCGGCACACCTCGAAGAACAGTGGAATGCGATTGCACATCTCCTGCGTACACGTATTACACGGCTCAGTGATGTGCGCGCGGAGATCGCGTTCTTCGTGACACTGCCGCCTTTTGATGCGTCTCTTTACGAGAACAAGCGCAACAAGGTCACACCTGCGGCAGCGGCGGAACTCCTGCCGGAACTGATCATCATCCTCGATGCCCTTGCCGCAGAGCGCTGGGAAAATGACCTGCTCTATGCACTTCTCGAAGCGTGTATCGAGCGTGAGGGCTGGAAAAAGGGCGCCGTCATGTGGACCCTGCGCATCGCTGCAGCCGGGCAGAAGGTTACGCCGGGAGGAGCGACCGAGATTCTCGCCATCCTCGGCAAAGAGGAGAGCCTGCGCCGTCTGCGCGAGGCAGAGCGGCACCTGGCTGCGGGCACAGCACGCTGAAAAATTTGCTTGCTTTTTCTCATACCCTATGATATAGTATCACCTGTTCACATATGTGGCGCCTTCGTCAAGTGGTTAAGACACCGCCCTCTCACGGCGGGTTC
>ERZ773003.748-NODE-748-length-22257-cov-8.543014_pt1 | contig 22257 bp, 29 predicted proteins | sample MGYA00580668_ERZ773003 | MGnify/ENA primary metagenome ERZ773003 (study PRJEB29015, sample SAMEA2738002) | human oral metagenome | biome: human oral; feature: human-associated habitat; material: dental | place: China | collected 2126 ... | reverse complement strand
TGAAGTTTTTTCTCTATGATCAGGACTAGATTATTCCTGATTTCATAATAGAAAAAGAATCGTTATCTTTTGGATGGCACTAACCGTAAAGAAGCGTGTTGGTTAGGTAAGGTATATCTAGTGGAATTTATTATTTCAAAACAGTGCTTTATGGCAGTGGAGGATGAACGTATCGTATTCTATTTACCAGAGATTAGAGATGATATCATCCGAGATATTTTCTATCGTACAGGAAACTTACAACTGAAACTGATGGTGGAAGAAAGACGGAAAGAATGGGATAATCATATCTGTCTTGCGAATTATCGAAATCTTCCGCGTATTACACTAAAATACATGACGAGTAGATGGGGATCCTATTCACCGATGACACATCACATTAGTTTATCATCAAGACTCATCCATTTTCCGGTTGTATGTTTAGATTATGTTTTATTACATGAGTATGCACATATCCTAGAAGGGAACCATTCGAAACGTTTTTATGATATCATCAGAATATACATGCCTGAATATAAGGAATACAGTGATTTATTGAAGTGAGGTTAATGATGGGAAACATTGTAAAAGAAAACAGTGTGTTTTTATTTGGAAATACAATTTTCGAAAATGGAGCTGTAGGCTTTATCATTACATTTTTAATTACAGTGATTATCGCAAAGATTTTTACGACGATATTGGAAAAGTTAGTTGATCATGCGATGAAGAAAGATGCTAGAGCTAGTATGCCATTTAAGTATCTTCTGAAGATATTACGTACAGTGATTTATGTTATCGCAACATTTGCTATCTTGATGAATGTGAAGCCTTTACAAAGTGTTTCTACAGCGATACTAGGTGCGACAAGTGTTATGACAGTTGTTGTCGGTTTAGCTGCACAAGAAACGTTTGGTAACTTTATAGCAGGTTTCTTTATTGTTATCTACCAACCGTTCCATGTAGGAGATATGGTTAATCTTCCAGAGAAGAATATCTCTGGTACAGTGATTGAAATCACATTTCGTCATACGATTCTAAATACGATTGAGAATACAAAGATTATTGTGCCAAATAGTACAATGAATTCCGCAATCGTAGAAGATAAAGCATTTGGACAGAAGACATATATTCGCTACTTAGTTTTATCGGTTGCGTATAATACGGATATCGATAAACTGGAGAGAGTGATTACTGATGTTGTAGTAAATACGGATGGTGTTATTGATACTAGAAGTGCAGAAGCAAAGGAAAAGAATTTACCAATCAATATTACTGTAAATGAGTTTTTAGATAGCGGTATTCAGATTCGTTTCCCATTTACAACAAAGTCACTTGGTAAGAGTGTAGAGACCGCATCAAAGATTCGCAAGGCTTTACTAGTTGCGTTTAGAGAGAATGGAATTGAAATTCCATATACAAAGATTCAGATTCTTAAATAGAGTATGTAAACGTTTACATTATTTTCATGAATTCATACGAAAAGTTGGCAAAAGATAATCAAACGATATTGCAGGGAAATAAAATTGCGGTATTATGTAGTTACAGGAACACGAAGTGTATTGATTAAGAGAATGGAGATGATGTAGCATGACTACTAAGCATGTTCTTTTTGACATACAATATGAGATTGTACAAACCCCAGGCGGGGAGGTTTTTGACGGGTTCTCTGTAAACATGATTTTTAGGATGGACATATAATGCCCATCCTTTTTTGTAACTAATTTCTGATAATCATACAGGAGGAAAACGATTATGGATCAGACAAATTTAGACTTTTTTGAAGCAGCAGCCAGTGGTGATTTTGCAAAGTTATGTGCACAGGTTTCTAAGGGTGCAAACGTCAACATCGCAAACGGTGATGGACGTACAGCATTAATGAGAAGTGCTAAGCGTGGATACACGGAAATCGTACGTTTCTTATTAGACAATGGTGCAGATACAAGAGCTAGAGATAAGAATAATAAGACTGCTTTAATGGGTGCCGCTAAGAAGGGTCACACAGACATTTGCCGTATGTTAATTCATGCTGGTGCAAATATTGATGCCCACGATAATAAGGGGAGAACAGCTTTGATGAGAGCTTCATTGCTTGGTCATAGTGACACAGTGAAGTATTTAATCTCTAAGAACGCTGATGTAAATGCAGTAGACGAACAAGGACGTACAGCGTTAATGGAAGCAGTAAACGCATATAAGTTAGATGAAATTAAAGACTTAGTAGATAATGGCGCAGATATCAATAAGGCTGATAATAAGGGTTGTACAGCATTGATGCGCGCTGCGTATATTGGAATTCCTGAATTAGTGAAGTATCTGCTTGAAAAAGGTGCAGATAAGACAATGAAGGATTTTGATGGTAATTTAGCCATTCATTACGTACGTAAAGAATGCTTATCAGATTTGAAAGATATTTTAAAGTAGGAGGCTGACAATGAAAGACTATTTAGCAAATGAAGTAAGAAATGTAGTGGTGCTAGGACACTCTGGCGCCGGTAAGAGTTCTGTCATTGAAGCCTGCCTATATTTTACAAAGGCAATTGAACGTTATGGAAAGAATAACGATGGCACAACAGCACTGAATTATGATCCTGAAGAAGGTAAGCGTGGTACATCAGTATATTGCCATATCGCACCTGTAGAATGGAAAGATAAGAAGATCAACTTTATCGATACACCGGGTTATATGGACTATGCGGGTGAAGAAGCTACTGGTTTAATGATGGGTGATAATGCCTTGATTGTTGTAAATGCAAAAGAAGGAATCGAAGCTGGCACAGAACGTGCTTGGCGAGAAGCAGTTTCCAAACAAAGGATTCCTACAATCTTCTTCATCAATAAGATGGATGTAGAAAATGCAAACTTTGATACAGTATATACTAGTATTCGAGATAAGTTTGGTAAGTCCGTCATTCCATTTGAAGTGCCAATCGTAGAAAATGGTGTAGTTGTGGGTTCTGTAAATATCTTGCGTCGTAAAGCATGGTATTACAATGATCGCAATACAGCCAAGGAAGTACCATCTACTTTAATTGGTGAAGTAGAACGTTACTACAATGAAATCGCAGAAGCAATCGCAATGACTGATGATGAACTCATGGAGAAATTCTTCTCAGGTGAAACATTTGATGAACACGAATTAGCCAAGGGCTTACGTATTGGTGTACGTAATGGTGATATCCGTCCTGTATACTGCGGTAGTGCAGAAAACCAAACAGGGATTGAGCGTCTATTAGACTTAATTACAGAATACTTCCCAAGCTATGCAGAAAAGGGAAGAATCCAAGCTGAAACACTCAAGGGCGATACAATCGATATGGAAACAAACGAAAATGAAGCACTCAGCGCATTCGTATTCAAGACCATCGTCGACCCCTTTGTAGGTAAGGTTTCTTACTTAAAGGTAATGAGTGGTGTCCTCAACAGTGATAGCCAAGTATATAACTCCAAGAAGGATGTAACGGAAAAGATTAACCAGATCTATGTTATCAATGGTAAGTATCAGATTGGTGTAGGTAAGTTATTTACAGGTGATATCGGTGCAGTTGTTAAGTTACAGGCAACAGAAACAAACGATACACTATGTACACGTTCAAGAGTTATTAAATATCCAGATATCGAATATCCTCATCCAATGTTGGGATATGCAATTCATCCAAAGACAAAGGCAGATGAAGATAAGTTATCCAGTGGTATTCATAACTTGATGTTAGAAGACCATACAATTAAACTAGTTAACAACGAAGAGACACACGAACAGGTACTCTATGGTGTAGGTGATCAACATATCGACTTAATTCTCTCTAAGCTAAAGAGTAAGTACAAGGTTGAAGTAACAACAGAAAAACCAACGGTACAGTATCGTGAGACAATCTCTGCGAAGGCTGAAGCACAGGGTAAGTATAAGAAACAAAATGGTGGTGCTGGTCAGTATGGTGATGTTTGGGTAAGATTTGAACCAACAGATTCTGATGACATGGTATTTGCAGAGGAAGTATTCGGTGGTGCAGTTCCTAAACAGTACTTCCCACCAGTTGAACAAGGTTTGCGTGACTGCATGAATAAGGGTGTTCTAGCAGGATATAAAGTAGTCGGTGTTAAGGCAACTCTGTATGATGGTTCCTATCACCCAGTAGACTCCAAGGAAGTAGCTTTCAAGGAAGCTGCTAGACTTGCATACAACGCCGCAATGCCAAATGCGAAACCAGTTCTTCTAGAACCAATTGGTAAGGTTGTTGTGACTGCTCCAGAAGACTATACAGGTACACTTATGGGAGACTTTACAAAGCGTCGTGGAATTATCTTGGATATGGATACTGATGAAGATGGTCTACAGGTTATTAGAGCAGAAGTTCCAATGGCAGAAATGCTAACATACGCAACAGAACTACGTTCAATGACACAAGGTCGTGGATGTTACGAATTAGCATTTGATCGCTATGAAGCAGCACCTCATGATGTAGCACAGAAAGTCATCGATGCAAGAAAGAGCGAGAAAGAATAACTTTATATGAAGAAAATTAATGTCGATATCTTTATTGCAGGATTATTTATCTCCGCTTTAATCGGCATAGTAACACTTCTTATCTTTCAAGATTTATCATTCTCAGTATGTGCATAATCGCTTCAGCAATTCTGTATTCAACATGTTTATCTACATTACGAGGATAAAATTATTAAATGGCTCGAGTGAAAAGTTAAATTCCACTTCTAAAGAATAAACAATAAAGTGGAAGAAAGTCATTCAGAAATAGTACTATCAAGGATTGATAATCCAAGATGGTACTATTTTCAAGTTGAAAAGAATCAAATTTTAGTTAGAATGAAGGTGAAGTAACAGAAAAATGAGTGCATGAAAGGTAGGCAGAATCTACTATTCAAAAATTTGTAAGAGTTGATTCTACTTCGTTGTCTGATGAAAGTTAAATGCCGACCCTTCGTGTGTGATTGATTTTGAAACTTCTTGACTATCTTCTTACTTTAGAAGATATGGTTTTAGAATTACTTCGTCTGCTACGATTTCGGTAATTCCAAAATCATAGAGTTTCTTGGCCATTTCTTCGTTGTAGAAATGGAGCAGCTGTATGGATGATTTTCCGTGCAGCTTTTCTTTCTATCTAAATAAGATAAATATGAATTCTTTGTTAATATATGATTTTCCTTCACAGATACGAATGAATGGCACTTATATTGAATGAGAAGTATGATACTGATTTTAAGTTTTATACATTATAAGTTGAATTTGACCGTTCGCTTGAGAGAAGAATACTAACTATAATTCTTAAGTGGCTATAGACAAATTTTATGGATGAATTAAAATGTAGTTAATGATAAGAGACGTAGAATAAGGTGCCTGATTGGAAAAAATATATAGGGGAAAGTTACAATTTCATTGCATAAAATATTTTTAACTTTCGATTTATTATAAATTTTTGTTTACTGTTAGAAAATCTTTTACTTTAAATAACAAATTTTAAAAGGAGATCTAGTTGTATGATTAAATTTTGTGGTTGGCTTAAATCTTATAATGATTTAAAAGAAACGGATACTACAAATTATTCGAAAGTATCTATAAAATGGAACGAAAAAATTATCTCGATTATTGTAGTTGCTATACCATGTATTTTGAATTTCTATAGTATGGTACATAGTGCGAAATTTGGTTTAAAACAAACTATTATATTTGATATCATTGGTTTGCTTGTTTTAATTCCTTTGTTTTATTGCCATGAACTCTTACACTGTATTTCATATTCTAATGAAGAAGAAAAATGTATTTATGTTTATCAAACTTCATTATTGACGTATTGCACAGAAAAGGTTAATAAAAAACAAATGATGAAAATATTATTATTTCCAAATATGGTTATAACTCTTCCGATTGCTTTTCTAAGCCTATTTTTAACTTTATTTTTGAAATATGAGATCTCAAGTATAATATCGTTTATATTTATACTAGTCATTGCTGGTGCATACTCAGATATTGCTATGTTTATTTCGATTTTAAAATATAATAATAATGCTTATTTTTGCCTTAGTAAGGGAATCTTCTATGTTAATAACTCGGAGAGATAATTACAATAGTAGATAGATTGTCATTATAAATTGGGTACCAAATTCTCATGAAAATTGCATGTAATTATATATGGAATTGTTTCATTATTGTTGCTGGCACTAAGAGTTTCTTAACAGCATAGTTGACTTCTTTAAGATACGAAGAGTTGGCACTTATATCGAATTAGAAGTGTAAGCTTAAGTTCAATTAGAATTTAATGAACGATTAAGTTCAAATTTCATACCCTTGAAGTGGAATTTAACTTTTCACTTGAGGCAAGTATATTTGAGACTTTCTGCCTATTGCATTTTAAAAGGCAATCATATAAAATAATTGAGCGCCCCCGTGATGGAATTGGTAGACGTAGGGGACTCAAAATCCCCCGGTAGCGATACCGTGTCGGTTCGAGTCCGACCGGAGGCACTAAGAGACGATTCGACATTTTGTTGGGTCGTTTTTTTCTTTGAGAGTATATCAATTGCAATGCCATATATGGTTGATACAATATAACTAATCAAAGGAGAAAATTAATTATGGGATTTTACGATTATTATGTAACTGATGCCAAAGGTAATCAGGTTTCTTTAAAAGAGTATGAAAATAAAGTGGTATTAGTAGTAAATACTGCTACTGCTTGTGGCTTTACACCACAGTATGAAGAGTTAGAAAAGCTTTATGAAAACTACAATGAACAAGGTTTAGAAATTCTTGATATTCCTTGTAACCAATTTGGTGGACAGGCACCTGGATCTGATGAAGAAATTCATGAGTTCTGTTCTTTACACTTCAATACAAGATTCCCACATATGCATAAGTCAGATGTTAATGGTGAAAATGAATTACCATTATACACATTCTTAAAGAGTGAAAAGGGCTTTGAAGGTTTTACAGGTGAAAAGGCAGACTTCATGAATGCTCACGTTGGTAACTTAGTTCCTAACTTTAGAGAAACTTCTGATATTAAGTGGAACTTCACAAAGTTCCTTGTTGACCGTAAGGGAAATGTAGTAGCACGTTTTGAACCAACTGCTGATATGGCAGATGTAGAAAAAGTGATTAAAGAATTACTGTAATTTTTAGGGAGTTATTTCATCTTCTGTGAATATATACGTAGAAGGATATTCTATGGAGGACAGAAGATGAATGATTTAAATGCAGTTGAAATTAAAGGGACAGTGATGTACGAACCAAGTGTTCGTAGTACAAAGAATGATTCCACAATGTCAACATTCTCAGTTTGTGTAAAGCACAATGAACCAAGTAAAGCGAAGGATTATCTAAATGTAGTTGCGTGGGGAGATGTAGCGGATCAGGTTCGTGAAGAATTCCATGCGGGTACAAGAATCGGTATTAAAGGCCATCTTCGTAAGCAGTTTTATATGAAAGATGAAAATAAGAAGACCGTTGTGCAAATCGTTGCAGAGAAAATCTATCATCCAAAAGATGAAACTGAATAAGTTGTATAAAAGTGCGTTGAACACGCGCTTTTAATTTTGATATAATACGAACGGATTATAACGAGGATGATATGAATCAATACATATTTATATTAGAAATAGTAGGTACCATTGCGTTTGCAATTTCGGGAGCACTAGTCGCAATGAAATCGAAGATGGATTTCTTTGGTGTTGTGATTACCGGAGTCATTACCGCAACGTTTGGTGGAATTATGCGTGATATTGTTTTGGGTAGTGTACCACCAAGTGCGTTCTCTAACCCAGTGTATGTCGTTGTTGCGAGTGTCACGTCTGTAATCGTATTCTTATTTGCGTACTTCAATGTAAATACAAATAAGATTACGCAGAAAAATGCTTATAAGAATTTCTTGTTGGTTGCGGATGCGATAGGATTAGGTGTATTTACTGCTGTTGGTGTGCGTGTGGCTTTTTTCCTGCATCCAACATCACATAGTTTCTTACTCGTATTCTGTGGTGTATTAACAGGTGTTGGTGGAGGTTTATTCCGTGATATCTGTGTAAACCAATTGCCACAGATTTTCCACACGGATGTATATGCAATCGCATCCATCATCGGGGCAATTCCATGCGCAATGTTAATGCATGCAGGTAATATCTCACTTGGTATCTGGGTGGGAATTGGTGTGACAATTTTAGTAAGAGCACTGGCAATTCTGCATAAATGGAGTTTACCAGTTGCTAAGAATATTCACGACTAACATACACGTAATCAATTGTATCAATTAAAAAAGTAGTGATATGACGAATGACATTTAAGGCTTCTCTTAAAGCGTGATTCGTTTTTTGTTTTGCCCAAAGGATAATAGAGGGAAAACAATACTCACTAACATCAATTCCATAGTAGAAACAGACACAATATAGAATGCTTTTCATTTCCATTTCACTCGTACAATATTTAGGAAAACACGTACGAAGTAAATGGTAGATGTAGTGTTGTAATGCATGTTTGATTTGTAGTGTCGTATCATCTGTGCTTGTTTGAAGGATAGAATCAATCTTCACCTTGTATAACATGGAAATTAGAATTCTGTATATCTGTTTTATATGTATATCAGTATGTGTTGAAATAAACTTTTTGCCAATTGTGTGTTCAATATCAAAGACAGAGCGTACCTGTTCACTGTTTGTATTATTTGGTAGTAGTGTAATAGCAGTGTAACCTCTACGGACGGTGCGATGATATGCTTGCCAAGCTTTATACGTTAATACAACTGTGGCGGTTGGGCATTGCGTAAATATCAGGATGATATTTTCTATTGATTCTTCATGAAAGTAACTTAGTTGATTTAGAAACGTTAGATAATTTTCAGGATAAAAGATATTCGTTAAATTTTCTTGAATCATATGTAGGAGTTGCTGTTTTGTTAACGATGTTTTCATAGTATACCTCAACTTCTATATACAGATGTATTATATGAACTCCTTGGTGTATTGATATCTACTTGTTTTCACTGAAAGCGTGATATAATAACAGCATCTAATGGAGGTGCTTAAATGGAACAATTAGAGTTTAAATTTGATACACAGTTGTTGATTGATGGACATGATTTAGATGAAGATGTCATTAATGACTATATTACAGAGAATTTTAGAGGTGACTGCTTATTAGTTGTTGGCGATGATACTTTGATCAAGATTCATTTCCATACAAATGAACCATGGAAGGTGCTTGAATACGCACAATCTATCGGTGATATCTACGATGTTGTTGTAGAGAATATGCAACGTCAAGAAGAAGGTTTAAAGGGATAAAAAAAACGAGGGTGCCCTCGTTTTTTAATACCCATTTTCATAGAAGAATTGATCAACAGCTTCGGGATAATCTTCTAGATTCATATGCATCTTAGAATGGTGTTCCACAAGCTTATCTGCGATGTGACCATGGAGCCATACGCCCATGCGTAGGCTAGTGAAGATATCACAATGATATGCAAGCAGTGCTGTTAGCATTCCAGTTAATAAATCACCGCTGCCAGCTTGTGCTAACGCTTCATTACCGGTTTGGTTAATATAACATTGTTCGTTTGGTGTAGCGATAATCGTATGTGCGGATTTTAATACGATATATACTTTTAATTCCTTTGCGTATTTTAATGCATAGTGTAAAGGATTACGCATAACTTCTTCCTTTTCTAAATGGAATAAATCTGCGAACTCTCCAATATGTGGTGTTAAGATAATTGGTGATTTTGCAAAGCGTAATTTCCAAGTGTTATATCGCAACATGCGTATACCTTCCGCATCCAATATCAAAGGCGCATGACAGTTTTGAATCATCAGATCAAGACAAGCTTCTTTCTCGTACATCTGTGTAACGCCACTGCCAAAGGCAGCCGCACTAACATGTTCAATTGTTGGGGTTAGCTGTTGTTCAATATTGTGTGCCGAGAATGGATGAAATACAGGTGTTGTATGCTTTGTGGCAACGATAGGGTAGATGCCATCAATACAGCCTACTTCAATGTATGGAAAACCAAGTGCCTTTGCGCCAGTAATATTTAGACTGATTGCTCCAGCCATTCCATAAGAACCACCGACAAGTAGAATCTTTCCACAACTTCCTTTATGTGCTGTTTCTTTGCGCTTTGTAAGATTTTGAAAGAACAAGGTTTGATTCATTTCCATAAAACTACTTTGTTTTGGATGTGGTATATCAAGAGAAACAAGTTCTAATTGATCAAATAGATGATGATACTTCTGTAGTATATGGAAAGGCTTATAACAGTCTAGTGCAAATGTGACTGCAGAATGTAATGCGAAGGAATCATGCATGGCAGAATCACATTCTGCACCAGAGTTGATATCAATACTATAGATTGGCTTTTTCGCATTCTGTATCTGTTTGAATACTGCACGTATTTCATCCGTTAATTTACCATGATAACCAAAACCAAAGATGCCATCGATAATAACATCACAGTTTTTCAAGCATGTATCTAAAGAACTAAGTGGTTGAATGATGGAAGATGGAACTTGTTTATAAAGTTTCATTGCATCAGAATTCTTTGGAAGTCCACTTACCAATATTAGATTGATATGGAATTGTTTTAAGTTGCTGATAAGCGCAAAAGAATCCGCACCATTATTGCCGTTTCCAGACAATATTAAAATATTAGAATTAACTTCTAAATAAGGTAATAAATGTGTAGCTAATTTCTTGCCTACAAGATTGATTAATTCAAATGATGAAAGCCCAGATTTTTCTTCAATCTCGAGCATTTCTTTACGACTTACGATCATATTTCGTATCCTTTACAACCATATATTAACACTTACAGAAATCTATTGTGAAAAATTATAATGAAATTGTGATATAATTCGCATAAGCAGTAGGAAAAAGGAGGATTTGCTAACATGCCAACAAAGAAAACTGTTAAAGAAGTAGCAGAAGAAGTAGTTGAAAAGAAGGCTACAAAGAAGAAGGCTGCACCAGCAAAGAAAGCTGAAAAGAAAGCTACAACTGCAAAGAAAGTAAAGAAGGAAGCACATGCAGCTAAGACTGTTAAGAAGGAAACTACAAAGAAAGTAGTTAAGAAGACAGTTAAAGCTAAGGTTGAAGATTTAGATTTAAAGACGGTTAAAGATTACGAAGATGCAATTAACTGGAAGAAGGGTGAAGCTAAGGCATTAGATTGGCTCTATATTGAATTAAGTGCAGATGCATTATTAACTCAATTTGAAGCTGGTAAGGATAACCTTAAGACAGTTTGCCAAGCATTATATAACTGCATGCTTGAAGGTGACTATTATATCGTTGAACCAACAGAAGATAACTGTGCATTAGGTACGGTTGCTGTACGTTTCTATTGCGATAACTTAAGTCCAGAACGCAAGAAAGTCTCTGAAATCAATCAATAGTATAAAAAGCCGGATCATATGATTCGACTTTTATTTTGTTAGAATATAGGCATTGATCCAAAGGAATATAACTTCAGATAAACCAGTAATCTTCATCTGTAAAATACAATCAAAGAAACAGAAAATACATACCACAAAAAACAATATTCGATATTGAAAAAAAGGTGGTAAATCTTTTATCAGGATTACATATAGAATAAGTGTACTATATGCAAATATTAGATGCATGTTTTTGATAAATGCTAATTCGATATAAGGAAATATGAGTGTGAGTACCGCACAAAGAAAGAATAAAACTCTTACATATTGATTGGTCGTATTCTTAGATTTCCAAAAAAGATATACGAGTGTAATCCCACATAGGACTAGGGGAAAGATACGAATTTTAGGTTTAGAAAGTAAGATACTGATATTCGTTTCATATCCTGCATAGACAAGCCATAGTATCGTAAATATGAGTGGGATGATAGGGAATATCAAATACTGAATATACGTCTGCTTTCTGTTCATGTTGTTATTATAACAAACTTAGGTGCGATAAATTAGGCTAAACATGCTATAATTTTGTCATTATGAAGAAGAAAGAAATATATATCTTGATCAGTATTATCTTGATTGCAGTATTAGGAATTATTGGTCTCAATATCGTTAAAAACAAAAAACAACCAGCAAAGAAGGATGAATCGACTGCGGAAACAACCCCAACGCCTAGTACGGAACCGAACACTGACACAGATTCTCTTGGCGTTCCATCAGAGAAGCCTATTGGAATTTGGGTGGGCATTGTACATCGTGGAAAAGTTGTACAATGGTTCGATTCAGGTATCGATGGAGAATATGTTGTTAAAGGTAATGTAGGTGAAGTTCACGTTGAAGTAAAAGATAAGAAGTGGCATGTACGTGAGGTGGATTGCCCTAATCAACTATGTGTAAAAATGGGTTGGGCAGATGAAAATAGTATTATCCCAATCACTTGTCTTCCAAACGATGTCTTTATTGGATCTGCAAATCTATTATCTGAGTATATAGGTGTGAAATGAGTATAGCTAAAACGAAACGTTTTACAGTACTAGCACTATTGGCTGCTATTGCTATTACACTGAATATTTTAGAAACTACGATGATACCGCCATTAATGGGTGTCTTCCGTATTGGTCTAGCAAACATTATGGCCTTAGTTGCTTTACGTATGCTAGGTATTAAGGAGATGCTCATTGTAAATGCAATGCGTGTATTGATTGGCAATCTTTTGACTGGAACGATATTTGGAAGTGTATTCTGGATTAGCTTCTCGGGTGTCGTATTATCAAGTTTGATACTAATTCTAATGGATTTATTAAAGTCTTCCTTGATGTTTACTTCAGTTATGAGTTCCATCGGACACTCACTAGGCCAAGTGCTAGTTGTAACATTCTTCTATATGCAACCAGCGTTTATTGTTGTGTTACCATATTTCTTATTATTGTCTATTCCAACAGGTTTATTGACTGGATTTGTGGCAACAATCGCTATCCAGCGTGTAAAGCCATTACGTAAGCAAGATTAAGTTCTTGCTTTTAATTTGTTATATATAAGAAAAAAATCATGCGTGTATGCATGACCTATATCCACTGTAAGCAGCAGGCTCGACATATCTAAAGTCGAACTATCAATACGTTTTGTTCCTTTGATTAAATTAGTTCCTATGTCAATATATCCATCATCATAGAGATATACTGCATTCAGGAATGTATCAATCAGTTTTTCTTTGTAGTCATAGTTACCATTATCTGCTTTTAAAGTATCAATCCAAAACAGAAATTCATCACGTTCAATTATTGGTGGTTTAGAAAACTTTAATTGTTCTATGGCTTTATTAAGTTGATTCTTCTGTTCTTCCAATTCCATCATACGTGATTGCGTTGTTTCTGTTATGATTCCCATTTCAATCGCCTTTACCATGTTTTTCAAAGACTTGTTTACACCATTCAAACGATCTTGCAATACACATAATTCAGTATCGTCATTTTGCTGTTTCTTCTGATATTCCATAAAACTGTCTGCAAGTTTGTTTATATAGTCTATATCATTTAGTTGGTTTATGAGTTCTGCCACAACAATATTTTCTATCCATTCTTTTTTTGCACGTTTCTTATCACATTTATGCTTATTCGCTTTGATACATCGGTAATAGTGGTATTTCTTACCAGTCTTGCTAATGCCATATTCACCAGTCATAGGACTTCCACAATGTCCACAAAATAATTTACCAGTTAAAAGGTAACGTGTATCACGTGATCGTGCTGGTGCTTTTTTGTGCCTATTTTTTATTTCTTGTGCTACCGCAAAGGTTTCTTTATCTATGATTGCTGGCATTCCATCTAGTACTACATAATCTAAAAATTTGTACGTACCTATGTACTTCTCATTCCCAATAATGTTTTTTAAAGAACATTTATTCCATGGATTGTTTCTGCTATTTAAGATACCATCGTTATTTAATCCCTTGATAATATCCTGGATTGATTTACCACTTGTATATTCATTGAATATTCTACGTACAACAGCAGCTTCTGTTTCGTTGATGATGTAATGATCATCTTCACTCTTGCCATATCCATATATCTTTTTGCCAACTGTTTTCAGCTGCAAAGCACTTTCCCTATTTCCACGTTTTACGTTCTCTGAAAGGTTGGCGCTATAGTATTCAGCCATGCTTTCCATCAAGCCTTCCATGATGATACCTTCTGCACTATCGGATATGTTTTCCATAGCACTGTATATCTTGACACCATTCTTCTTCAAACGAGCACGATATATCGCACTATCATATCTATTGCGTGCAAATCTATCCAACTTCCAAACAATGATAGCATTGAAACGTTTGCTTTCACTATCTTTAATCATCTTCTGGAATGATGGTCGATTATCGGATGTACCCGTTTTCGCTTCATCAATGTATTCATGTATTACTTCAAAGCCGTGGGTTTCTGCATATCTCTTACAGTCTCTTAATTGTCCAGTGATAGATTCTTCACGTTGTCCTGATGAAGAAAATCTTGCATATATAACGGCAGGTATAAGTTCTTTCATATAATTCTCCCTTTATGATATAATATAATTCATACAGTACCTTTGAGTACAGAACAGAAACCACTGACCTTATCGTTGGTGGTTTCTTTCGTTATTCTTCGTTATAAGTTCTTTTTGTGCAGATAGCAACACTAATTAAATTTATAATGTCAAAAAATGCGTTTTTAACACTAATCATCACTATAACTGGTGATAACTGTACATAATCTGCCTAGTATTTGAAAACGGCTAATTTCATTAGCATATATGGGTTGATACTTTTCGCTTGCAAAAACAACGATAATATCTTGCCCATATTGATAATATCTACCAATATAAAAATATTCATTGTAAACATAACACCCTAATTGTCCATTTTTTAAAGTATCTGTTTTTTCAAAGATTAAATAATCATCTTTGTGTATTCCAACGTCTATATTGTTGTTAAAACGTGCAATAGTGCCGAAATATTCTCTATTTGAATTTAATTTATCAATAGGCAATGCACAATGTGAATATTCTTGATGTTGACGAAACAAATCAAGTATCGTTTCTTCCGGTTTATATAAAGGGATGTTAATTATATTAGATTCAGTAGTTGTTGGTACAAGGCTTGTCGATATGGTTTGTGTTCCTAGTTCATTAAATAATTCATCAAAGTCCATATTCATAGCCTTTGCACATTTAGAAATGGTATCTATTGTAGGAATTATCTTTTTTCTTGATTTTGGATTGTAATTTTTTTCTAGCATAGATATATAGGGTTTACTCAATCCTGCTCTTTCTGCAAACGCATCCATACTCATACGACGTGATTTTCTATATTCTTTTATAATGTCACCTAGATATTTAACCATAATTCACCATCCTTTTGTGACTTGATTGTATAACGCATTAAACATTTTTTCAAATATTTTGTTTAGTAGGCTTGACAATTATGTTTAGTCGGCTTAACATAGGCATTGTGAAAGGAGAAAAGATGAAATATAGAATTAAGGAATTAAGGGAAGAGAAACGCATGACGCAAGAAGAACTATCTGAAAAATCTGGTGTATCAAGATCAATTATCAGCAAATTAGAACAAGAAAAACCAGTAAACATGTTAACTTATACACTTTCAAAGATTGCAAGTGCTTTAGATGTCAAAGTTTCTTCTTTATTTTTGCAAGATTAGTTAAGTCGATTAAACAAAAAGAAAGGAAAGTGATAAAACATTGAGCAGATTAAACAAGCAGATTTAGATTCACTCAACTTCCTTGCACTCAAGGCTATTACAGAAATGAAGAAAAAGCCAGAGTACAAGAAACGATTTAAAGAATGGAAAAACAAAAAAAGCACAAGCCGATTTAGAGAGTAGCAAGTGCTCGAGTGATGATTAAATTCATCGCTTCCATTTTAACAGAAAAGGAAGGTAAAGAAAAATGGAAAGAATTTTAATTACAAGACATCAAGCATTAGCAGATTTTTTAACTCAACAAGGAATTAAGTTCGACAAAGTGATTGAACATGCAACAGCGGAAGATGTTAAAGGAAAAGACGTTTATGGCGTACTACCACTACATCTAGCAGCTTTGGCAAATACAATCACATCCGTTGATTTGAACTTGCCAGTAGAAATGCGTGGTAAAGAATTGACCATTGCGGATGTTGGCGAATACTTCAACAGTTTAACAACTTATAAAGTGTCAAAGATTGAAGGCACTAACGAAATCTAAGGGGGGGTAGAAAAAATGATTAGATTAAACGCAAAAGACAACCATGTAGAAGTATCAATCGCCGGTAATAGCGGAGACATTGCTAGAGAATTACACGCTTTACTTGATTGCATAAAGAATAACGAATCTATGCAAGTCGCTATGATGACTGCAATCGCAGTAGACGCAATTTCCGAAGAAGAACACAAAGAAAATACTGATGGAATGAGTGAAATACTAAAGAGAGTATTTGGAAAGGGAAACAATAATGAAAATCTCAAGTCTTAGTGGAAACTTATTCAAAGTCGCCTTATTCGGTATGTACGCATACATGGCGGTGGTAGTGTTCTTACATGTTGTAGGAATTGATTTATAGGAGAAGGAAAATGAGCAAACTAAAAGGAATGGCAGCTACATTCCGTTGTAACAACAATAAGAACTTAATTATATCCAACCAAGTTAGCAATCACTTCTTGATTACACTCGGTTCAACAACTGAAGGATATACAACAGTAACAATTCCAAAGGAAGAATTTATGCAAGCAGTTATCGTTCTTGCAAATGAAATGTACATTGAAAAGGAAGAAGGAGAAGAAACAAATGAGTGAACAAGACACATTATTCATGGATGCGTCCATGCATGCAAATAAGCAACAAGAATCAATCAAAATCAACAGCCTTGAACTAGAAAACGTAAAGCGTGTCAAGGCGGTCAAATTAGAGCCTACAGCAAACGGTTTGACAGTGGTTGGGGGAAAGAACAACCAAGGTAAAACAAGTGTGCTAGACGCTATTGCGTGGGCTTTAGGTGGTGCAAAATACAAGCCATCACAAGCACAACGTGAAGGAAGTCTAGTCGAACCACAACTACATATTGAATTATCAAATGGAATGGTGGTTGAACGTTTAGGAAAGAATGGAACATTAAAGGTTACAGATCCTAGTGGACAAAAAGGTAATCAATCATTACTTGATGGTTTCATTTCTCAATTTGCATTAGACTTACCAAAGTTCATGGAAGCCGACAAGAATGCAAAAGCAAAAATCTTATTACAGATTATCGGTGTAGGAGACAAATTATCTACATTCGATAAACAGGAATCAGAGTTATACAACCGTAGAACAGAAATCGGACGTATCGCAGACCAAAAGAAGAAGTATGCTGATGAGATGGTTCAGTGGGATGGAGTTCCAGAAGAAATCGTAAGTGCTGCTGAACTCATCCAACAACAACAAGAAATTTTGGCACGTAATGGAAGAAACCAAGATTTACGTAATCAAGTTAAAAATCTTGAAGCACAGAAAACATTGCTAGAACAACGCATTGCAGAAACTACTAAAGCTTTAAACGCAATGCAAGAACAAATGACCGAGATTGCAAATGATTTAGTTATTGCAAACACAAACGCTAAGGACCTGCAGGATGAATCAACTGCAGAGCTTGAAACAAGCATCGCCAATATTGATTCTACGAACGCTAAGGTTCGCGACAACTTAAATAAACAACGAGCACAGGCTGAAGCAGAGGAGTACAAACTGCAGTATGGCGATCTAACAACACAGCTTGAAAATGTTCGCAAGGCACGCATGGAGTTATTAAACGGAGTTGAAATGCCATTACAAGATTTATCAGTACAAGATGGAGAACTTATTTACAAGGGGCAAAAGTGGGACAACATGTCCGGTTCAGACCAACTTAAAGTTGCAACTGCCATTGTACGAAAGACCAATCCAAAATGTGGTTTTGTCTTACTGGATAAGTTAGAGCAGATGGACCTTGACACAATGAAAGAGTTTGGTAAGTGGCTACAAGATAACGACTTACAAGCAATCGCTACACGTGTATCAACTGGTGATGAATGTTCAATCTTTATTGAAGATGGATATTCGGTTGATAAAGAAGGAAACAAGACTGCTGAAACATTTGAGAAACCAGCAGAAGCAAACAAGAAGGAGTGGTTTTAATGGGTAAATATACAGTGAGCAAAGGTATTCAATTTGGAAAAGGAATCAAGACACTTATTTATGGTGTTGAAGGTGTTGGAAAATCAACACTAGCAAGTAAGTTTCCTAAAGCAATTTTCTTAGACACAGAAGGCAGTACAGACAAGTACAACTTTGTGGAACGTTATCCAACACCTACAAGCATTGCAATGCTAGTTGATGAGTGCAATGACATTGCAACAAGCGGTGAGTATCAAACAATCGTTATTGATACATTCGATAAAGTCGAACAGATGATTGCTGATGAATTATGCACAAAGAGTAACAAACAATCATTAGAAGATTTTGGATATGGTGAAGGATATTCGAAGTTGGATGAAATGGTAGGAAAGCTACTTAACTTCTTCCAAGAACTGATTGACAAGGGTATCAACGTTACAATTCTTGCACATGCGAAAACAAAGAACTTCGATAGTCCATTAGGCGATGGAAGTTACACACGTTATGAATTGAAACTTGGTGCAAAGACAACACAGCGTACTGCTTCATTCCTAAAGGAATGGGCTGACATGATCTTGTTCTGCAATTACAAAGTACAGGTCATTGAAAACAAGGATAAGAAGAAACATGGGTATGGTGGTGAGCGTTGCATGTACACAACACATTCACCAGCATACGATGCTAAGAATCGTTTTGGCTTAGACAACGAACTACCATTGGACTTCAAAGCGATTGAACACATCTTCAAGATGAATCAGTCTCAAAGCAAGAATGAACAACCAATTGAAGTTAATTTGAAACCAATCGGTGAAGAAAAGATTGCCATTGAGCCTAAACCAACAAAATTAAAAGTGGAAACAATTTATCAACCAACAGAGTATACGGAAGATGAATTGAAACAGATGTCGTTATTACCGCAAGCGTTAGTTGATTTGATGAAGGCTGACAACGTTAAGCCATCAGAAATTATGGACTTTACAGTATCAAAAGGAATCGTCACAAGAAATACACCATTAGAAAATTATCCAGATGGTTACTTCGATTTCTTAACAACAAAGTGGAATGAGCCACTAAACTACATCAAAACTCAAAGAGAATTGCCATATTAAAAATAGAAAAGGGAGAAAAATAAAATGAGTGAATTAAATACAACAAATACATACGAAGGTGCTTTAGATTGGAACAGCGAAATTGAAGAAACATATTTAGATTTACCAGACGGAACTTACGACTTTACAATTTATGACACAGAACGTGGTCGTTTTGAACCTAAACCAGATAGCAAGATTAAAGAACCATGTCCACAGGTGAAAGTATATGTTGAGGTAAAAGATCCTAATAGTGATCAAAAAGCAAAGATAAATACATTGCTTATCTTACATACACGTACAAAAGGCTTACTATGCAACTTCTTTAGAAGTATCGGTGTGATGAAGAAGGGTGAATCATTAAAGATGGATTGGAATGTTATTGGTAAGACAGGCAAGTTGAAGTTATCTCATAACGATAAGAACTACATGCAAATTGAAAAGTTCTTATCACCAGAAGAAACAACCACTCAAGCAAAAACTAGTTGGTTTTAATGTCTGAAATCAAATTAAGGGATTATCAGGAAGAAGCAGTAGAATCCATATTTAGCGAATGGCAGAAAGGAATCAAACACACCTTGTTGGTACTCCCAACAGGGTGTGGCTAATATGGAAAAACTATTGTTTTCTCAAAAGTGATAGAACGTTGCGTTGAAAATGGTGAGCGTGTATTAGTGCTTGCACATAGAAGTGAGTTATTAGATCAGGCAAGTGACAAGCTGCAAAAAACAACTGGTTTACAAACTGCACTGGAAAAAGCACAAAGCACATCCGTAGGAACATGGAATCGAGTGGTAGTTGCCAGTGTTCAAACATTGCAACAAGAAAAACGTTTATCACAGTTTAGCAAAGATTATTTTGACACTATCGTTATCGATGAAGCACATCACAGTGTTACTGGTGGTTATCAAACAATCATTAAGTACTTTGATAAAGCAAAGATACTTGGAGTTACCGCAACTGCTGACAGAGCAGATAATAGAAAACTTGGTGAAGTGTTTGAATCAGTTGCCTATGAATACTCATTAGCAACTGCCATACGTAAGGGGTACTTGTCAAAAATCATGGTACAAACAATTCCATTAGAAATTGATTTAAAGGGAATTGAAGTACAAGCCGGTGATTATAGTGCAAGTAGTGTAGGGACTGCATTAGACCCTTATTTAGACCAGATTGCTGACAAGATGATGGAATACTGCAAAGGAAGAAAAACGCTTGTATTCTTGCCACTTATAGCAACTAGCAAGAAGTTTACACAATTACTAATACAACGTGGTTTCAAGGCACATGAAGTCAATGGACAAAGTGAAGATAGAGAAGAAACAAAAGAAAAGTTTGCTAAGGGTGAATATGATGTAATTTGCAACTCTATGCTTTGGACCGAAGGCTTTGATGAACCATCCATTGATTGTGTAATCATGCTAAGACCTACAAAGGTTAGAAGTTTATACTCACAAGCAATCGGTAGGGGAACGAGATTATATCCTGGTAAAAAAGAGTTGCTTGTATTGGACTTCTTATGGCTGACCGACAGATTAGATTTATGCAGACCGGCAAATATCATTTGTAAGACACCAGATGTTGCTAAGAAGATGACAGACAACATCAACGAGAGTGGAGAGTTAGCAGATTTATTAGAAGCTGAAATGCAAGCCGAAAAGGATGTAATCGCTGAACGTGAAGAAGCACTTGCTAGAGAACTTGAAGCAATGCGAAAGAAGAAATCAAGACTTGTAGACCCATTGCAATATGAAATGAGCATACAAGATGAAGATTTAATCAATTATGTTCCACAATTAGGTTGGGAATGCATGCCACCTACAGAAAAGCAAATAAAGACTTTAAGCGAATATGGAATATCATTCGACATGATTGAAACTCAAGGTAAAGCAAACTTACTTCTAAACAAGATTGCAAATAGAAGAAGTGCAGGGCTAAGTTCACCAAAGCAAATCAGACTATTGGAAAGATATGGTTTCAAGCATGTAGGTATGTGGACGTTGAATGATGCGGATAAGATAATTAGTCGCTTAGCATACAGTGGTTGGAGAGTTCCACAAGGTATCAATCCATCAACATACATACCAAGTTCTTTAGAAGGACAATCATTATGAGAAGAGAAGAAAGGATAAGACGTGAAATAAATTCCCAATTCTATAGACTACGCATGATTGATGATGCAATTACAGGCACTATGACAAAATTTGATAAAGTGCAAGAACCTTATTTGCATGCAATCATGCGTCTTTGTTTTGAAAGGGGAAAACTCTATCAATTATTTGAAAGAGAAATCAACGAAAGAAAAATGCAAAATGAACGCACATGAATATATACGCAAAACAGACGTTTTGAAGCTGATTCAAGATTACATGAAGAATGTTCCACGTTCACATCTAGTGTGCCTTCAAACGCTTGAAGAAAGACTCTACAAGTTATCTCCAGTGAGAGTATCAGAAATAGTTGAACATCTGGAGCGTGAGAACTTAGGTTTGCATGCAAAGAATGATAATTTGGAACGAAAGCTGCAATACAAACTAGACCACTATACGGATGATAACAAGGTGGTTAATAAATGAGAGACTTAACATTTATCGACCTATTCGCAGGCGTTGGTATGGCAAGAATGGGAATGGAACAAGCAGGTTTCAAGTGTGTATATACATGTGAATTTGACAAGCACAAGAGGAAAGAATATGAAATCATACACGGAAACGAGCCAGAGGGTTGCGACATCCGAGATGTACGAGCAGCTGACATTCAAAGAGCAGATGTTTGGTTCTTCGGAGCACCGTGTCAAGACTTCTCAATCGCAGGACTTAGAAAAGGACTTGGTGGAGATAGATCAAGCCTTGTCGGTGAAGTATTTAGACTTATCGAAGAAAAAGCAGAAGATAAACCCGAGTGGTTGGTCTATGAAAACGTTAAAGGAATGCTATCAAGCAACGGTGGCTGGGACTTCATGTCAATACTTCTTGGAATGGAAGAACTGGGGTATGACATCGAATGGCAGACTCTCAACTCAAAGCATTTCGGACTGCCTCAGAATAGGGAAAGAGTGTACACTATCGGACATCTTAGAAAATGTGGTAGCAAGCAAATACTACCTATCACAA
>ERZ773003.742-NODE-742-length-22421-cov-7.311187_pt1 | contig 22421 bp, 22 predicted proteins | sample MGYA00580668_ERZ773003 | MGnify/ENA primary metagenome ERZ773003 (study PRJEB29015, sample SAMEA2738002) | human oral metagenome | biome: human oral; feature: human-associated habitat; material: dental | place: China | collected 2126 ... | reverse complement strand
ACTGGCTCGCGGCATCCCTGTGGGAGTTGACCTAGAATACGCCGACCAGATCACGCTGTCGCATGCGCTTGAAGGCCGACGCACGCTGTCTTAGTTTTATTAGCATAAGCGACATGCTATACTAATCATATGGAAAAGCCTCGAATTCCTCAGGATAAACTCATCAATCACTCTAAATTCAAAGCGTTCACTCAGTGGGTTCACAAGCACCATTTGGCGCTGGCACTTGTCGTGGGCGCGGCGGTTGTCGCAATCATTTTCATCATAGCGATGTATTCTGTCCAGTCAGACGGCGGCTCGCCATTTTTCGCTGGCACTAAAAAGCCAAAAGAGAAGTTTTACTCGTCACTGACCGGTCTGGAAGTAGCTGACGCAAATGCCGTCAAAGCTCCCGTTACTGGTGTAATTGTCGAAAATAGCCCTAACGCGCGACCACAGTCTGGACTATCAAAAGCTGGCATCGTCTACGAAGCTGTTGCCGAAGGTGGTATCACTCGTTTCTTCGCGTTGTACCAGGGAAATAAGCCAGCCAAAATTGGTCCAGTACGCAGCCTGCGCTTGTACTATTTGCAGTGGTCAACACCGTACAAAGCCTCAATTTTCCATGTTGGCGGTAGCGCCAACGCCCTCAGCACAGTTCGTAACGGCAAATATCACGACATCGACGAATTCAGTAATGGCAATTCGTATTGGCGCGCCAATGATCGACGCGCGCCGCACAATGCCTACACCTCAGGTGAGAAGATTGATCAAACCAATACCGCCAAAGGTCACAACGAATCAGTATTCACCGGGTTTAAACGCGCCGATGGCAAGCCTGCCGAAACGCCAAACGCCACCCAAATTGCCATCAATTTCAGCGGTCCACTATTTAACACCAATTACACCTACAACAAAGATTCAAATACCTACGCTCGCACACTAGCAGGGCAACCGCACAATGACGCCGAGGCTGGGCAAATTGCGCCAAACAGCATCGTAGCGCTGGAGGTGAACGTTGAGCATCGCCCAGGCAGTCGTGAAGGCTACGAAGATGTCATCACCGTCGGCACCGGCAAAGCATATATCTTCCAAAATGGTGTCGTAGCTCAAGCCACCTGGAAGCGTGACAACGAAAGTGCCGAATTGAAATTGGTCGACGCCGCCGGCAAAGACATCGCGTTGAACCGCGGCCAGACGTGGATCGCCGCCTTTACACCGGGGCGAGGAAGTATTGCATGGCAGTAACCCGTCGCCGATCGATTCGCGACTACAATCGATATTACATGCGTCGGTCGGTATTGCTGTTATTGCTGCCTGTCGGCATCGCCGCTGCTTTTGCTACCATCACTCATCTCATATTGACAAACCTAGCCGCCGTTGAAGTTAATTGGTATATCATCATCCTGCTCGGCGCAGTCGGAGGCATCATCGGCGCCGTTGCCATCACGCCATCCGTCAGCAAACCGATGCGTGACGTCCTCTACGCCGCAGCCTACAAAACAGGGGAGCTAACCGCCGAAAAGCCAGCCAAGATCAACTCGCCAACACACGCACGCACTGGTTTCCAAACCGTGCTCGAGGCCATCTATACCAACGGTGCGCCCGCCAAACCAACTGCCAAAAAAGCTTCGTCTCAACTTGACGCCATCATTCAGTCGTTCAATCACACCCCGTGCGGCATCGTCGTGTTAGACCACCAAAAAAACATCATCTTTGCCAATGAAACCGCGCCCGTGGTCTCCAACATGGACGGCGTGCTAACGTTGGGGCTAGATTTTATTGACGAAATTTCTATCAACGAGTGGATCCAAGAAGTCGCCAAAGACAACATCACCGCTCACCACCAGTGGGCACGTGTACCAGCTCAATCCAAAACCTCCGCGCCACAAAAGTTCTACGACGTCAGCGCTTCCTACGAAAAAGGAGCAACTGGCGAAACGGTCATTATCCTCTTTGACCGCTCAGCCAAATACTTACCCGAGGAAGAGGATCTCAATTTCATCGCTTTTGCTGCGCACGAACTCCGCGGGCCCATCACCGTCATCCGCGGTTACTTGGACATCTTGGAGCAAGAACTTCACGACCGCCTGCGAGACGACGAACCGCAATTGTTCAATCGTCTGACCGTTTCCGCTAACCGTTTGTCCAGCTACATCAATAACATCCTCAATGTTTCAAAGTTCGATCGGCACCACCTGTACGTGCATCTGCGCGAAGACACATTGGAGGCCATTTACGCTACCATCGCTGACGACATGCAGCTGCGCGCCTCGGCTCAGCACCGCATGTTGAATGTATCCATCCCTAGCAACTTGCCGACCGTAGCAGCTGACCGTGGTAGCATCGGGGAAGTGATTTCCAACCTCATCGACAATGCCATCAAATACAGCTTCGAAGGCGGAGTTGTCCAAGTTTCCGCCGTGCAAAAAGGCGAATTTGTAGAAGTTTCCGTCTCAGACAACGGCGTCGGCATGCCAGCTGGCGTGATCAAAAACCTCTTTCGTAAATTTTACCGCTCACACCGATCACGCGAAACAGTGGCCGGCACTGGCATCGGCCTATACATCTGTAAAGCCTTTGTTGAATCACACGGCGGCAGCATCTCTGCGCGTAGCCAGGAGAACCAAGGTTCAATTTTTTCTTTCACCATCCCCGTCTACGCCTCGGTGAAAGAAAAATTATTAGAAGACGGCCAGCTAAACAATCGGCTCATTCGCACTGACGGCGGGTGGATAAAAAATCACAAAATGTATAGGGAGTAATCATGGCGATCAAAACAATTTTATGCATCGAAGACGACAGATTTATCGGCGAAATGTACGTACGCAGCCTGGAGCGTGCTGGCTACACCGTCACCTGGATGGTGGACGGTAACGACGGTTTGGTGGCGGCGCGTAACCAGCCGTACGATTTGATCATTTTGGACTTGATGTTGCCAGAACAGCGCGGCGACCAGATCTTGGACGCCCTCAGAAACGGCGAAACCGATCTAGTGCCTAACAGCAAGATTCTCATCATGACCAATTTTGAGCAAGACGACCAATCCAAGTCGCAGCTACTGCCCAGAATCGACGGCTACCTCATCAAAGCTGACATCACACCTCGGAAGCTACTGGAGGTGATCGAACAACTGGGTGAGTAGCACAAGAACACAGCTTTCAAAACAAATCATTGCAATACTAAAAAGTACTGCCCAAGAGGGTAGTACTGATAATTTCTCTGTGGTGACCTCACGGGGAATCGAACCCCGGTTGCCGGGATGAGAACCCGGTGTCCTAACCGCTAGACGATGAGGCCAACACTAAGCATCATACCATGACGCAGCCGCTTTTGTCTATACCGCCGCGCCAGCCAACAGAGACGCGCTTGCGTTTTACCACAGTTTGACGCTATACTTAATATCATGAAAGAATCGAGGGTGGGGCAGTCTGACAGAACATTTTCCAAATTTTGGCTGCGCCGTCTCAGCAAAGCCTCGCTACTAGTCAATCTCTTCATTCTCCTCACGTACGCATCGGCTCGTTTTTTGCCTGGCAATTATCGCTTTACTATTGGTGATTCAGTGACTGACTTGGCCGCCGCTATCAGCGTATTGTCCGCAGTTTGGGCGCTTGGTCTCTGTGTTTGGACGCCCAAAAAACAACGCGCCTACCTGGCATGCGCCACCTATGCGTCGCTCATAATCACCATCGCCGCACTCATCGCCACCAGCGGCGGCATCTATTCTCCATTTACCAGCCTGTGGCTCATGGTGACTACCTTTGCTGCAGTATTTGGGCTGTGGCTGACTGGCGGCATCATCTTGCTGGTCGTGGCGCACATCGCCATGATTCATTTCGAAACACCACTGACGCTGGAACAGATAACCATCAGCGCGGTGCTTGGTATCATGCCACTCGTCCTAAGCATCGTTCTATGGCGATACCAACCACAGAAAAAACTCGACGATCGATTTACTGAACTGGAAAATAAGCTAACCTCCGCCGAGGGTAAATCTGATGTCGTCATCAATACCATCGACGACGGCGTGATGGCTATTTCCAATGATGGTATCATTGAGCTCATCAATCCAGCCGCGCAACAGATGATCGGCTGGGACAAAGGCGACGCTTTGGGTCTGAGTTGGCAAAGTGTCCTCAAACTGGTGCTCAAGGACGGATCTGACATCCCAGAGGGCAAACATCCCGTTGCTCAAGCATTGTCTTCAAACCAGCCCACCCACAGCGACAACCTATTTCTCAAAACTTCTTCAGACAAACGACTACCGATCACCATCGTCAGTTCTCCCATAGGCCCACAAAAGGAAGGTGTCATCATCGTGTTCCGCGACATTTCCAAAGAACGCGCCGAAGAGCGAGAGCAGGCCGAGTTTATCTCCACTGCCAGCCACGAAATGCGCACGCCTGTGGCTTCCATCGAGGGGTATCTGGGCCTAGCGCTCAACCCAGCCACTGCCCAAATTGACGATAAAGCACGCGACTTCATCACCAAAGCGCATGCCTCCGCTCAACACCTGGGTCGATTATTCCAAGACCTGCTGGATATCAGTAGAGCCGAGGATGGACGTCTCAAAGATGAACCAAAGCTATTTAACGTCACTGATTTTGTGGCAGACATCTTTGAGGGTCTGGCGCACAAAGCCGCCGAGAAAAATCTGCTCTATTCGTTCCGGCCGCACGCCCTAGCCAAAGACTCCGCTGATCAGCATTTGCAGCCCATTTATTATGCCTTTGTCGACCCCGACCATTTCCGGGAAATTACCGCCAACCTCATAGAAAACGCCATCAAATACACCAAAGAAGGCGAGGTCGTGGTTGACGTCACTGGCGACTCGTCAAAGGTGGTTGTCAGTGTGATGGACTCTGGCCTAGGCATCCCCGCAGAAGACGTGCCGCATCTTTTCCAAAAGTTTTATCGGGTTGACAATTCAGCCACTCGCGAAATCGGCGGTACTGGTCTGGGACTGTATCTGTCTCGCCGACTCGCCGAAAGCATGTCAGGTGACTTACGCGTCGAAAGTGAGTACGGCAAGGGAAGCACCTTCTTTTTGGAAATACCACGGATTTCCAAGGAGGAAGCCGCTCACAAAGAAGCCTCCTTGCAGCCAGCACCAGTTCAGTACCATCAGCCGCAAACTCCAGTAGCTTCTGTCGTCACACCCGCTGAGCCGCCAGTGACACCTCAGTCTCAGCAGCTAACCGAACCTGCCCTAGTCACTGAGCCGTCTATCCAGCCCAACCAACCACCACAGCCGCAGCCAACACCAACCAGCCCAGAACACGCCACGCTTGCCGACATCGAACATCATTTAGAGACCAGCCGTCGCGCCATCAGCATACCGCGGAGAACCAATAATTCATAAAAGCATAAGAATGATAGCAATTTTAATAATAATATCGTATAGTAGGTAGTAGATATGACAAAAATTTTACTCGTTGAAGATGACAAAAGTTTACGCGAAATCTATGGCGTACGATTATTAGCAGAGGGATACGACATCGTGTCCGCAGGCGATGGTGAAGAGGCGCTCGCCATGGCCATCAAAGAACGGCCAGCACTCATTTTAAGTGACGTGATGATGCCAAAAATTTCTGGCTTTGACATGCTGGATATTTTGCGGTCTGCCACTGAGACCAAAGACATCAAAGTGATCATCATGACTGCTTTGTCTTCAGAAGACCAACGAGCCCGCGGCGAACAGCTAGGAGCTGACCGATACCTTGTGAAATCCCAAGTCGGTATCGAAGACGTCGTACGCACGGTCCACGAAGTTTTGGGTGATGTTCCAGGGCTCACGCCAGCACCACAGCCGCAACCAGCCGCCCAGCCAGCAGCACCTCAGCCAGCGCCAGCTATGCCACAGTCACCGCAAATGCCGCCGGTCCGGCCTGATGTCTCAGCATTGTCACCACAGCCAACATTGCAAGCTGCCGCACCAGCGCCAGCTACCTTGCCACAACCAACTGCGCCTTTCTCATCTTCGGCGCCACGTCCTGCCAACCTGGGTGAGCGTGTCATCCGCCCGCTTGAAGGTGCCAGCCTGACACCGACAGAAGATGTTGCCAAACTCATGGAACAAGAATTAGAGGGTATTCCAAATCTTAAACCACAGTCAGCCACACCCGACAACACTCCAGAGGAAACAGCACCAGCTCCGCAACCTGATAAAGCTCCAGAAGAGACCATTCCAACGTTGACAGCTGTCCCAGCTCTTGAAACTCCAGCAGAGCCTACTCACATTCCCGTGACAACACCAGCGCCTCAAACTCCACAGAACCTACAAAGCATCACCGCTCCAGAGCAGCCAGCTCCAACCATTCCAGCAGCACCGGTCGTCAACTCAGCTCCGCAAGCGCCAACAAACGCTGCGCCGACTCATACGCCACCAGCTCCAGTCCTGCATCCGCTTCCGTCTCAGCCGCCACAACCGCCGCAAACTCCTCCACCAGTACAACCACAAGCATAAATGTCAGACAATACCACACCGACTCATGAACCCACCCAGCGCCTCAACAAATTCCTGGCGCTGGCGCTTGGTGTATCGCGCCGCCAGGCTGACGAGCTGATCGAACAGGGCAGGGTCACCGTGAACGACCAGCCCGCCAAACTCGGCCAACGCATCACCACCACCGACATCATTCACCACGGCAACAAACGACTCACCGCCCAAACCCACCAGCTCATCCTCCTCCACAAACCCGTCGGCTACCTCTGTTCGCGTGCCTCTCAGGGCGGCGTACCGACTATTTACGAATTATTACCGAAAGACCTCCATCATTTGAAACCCGTCGGTCGCCTCGACAAAGACAGCTCTGGGCTCATCCTCCTCACCAACGACGGCGACTTCGCCCACCAGATGACACACCCATCGTTTTATAAAATCAAGCGCTATCTCGTGACACTCGACCAACCGCTCCAGCCGTTCCACCGGCAAATGATCAATGACTTCGGCGTGCAGCTACCTGACGGTCCCAGCCGCTTGACGCTGGAACGTCAGCACGAGGGCGACGACCACCGCTGGATTGTTCAGATGAGCGAAGGCCGCAACCGCCAAATCCGCCGCACCTTCGCCGCCCTCGGCTACACCGTCACCAAGCTCCACCGGACAGACTTCGGTAGCTACACTCTCGGTGACATCAAACGCGGGGAATTTCAGGAAAGTAAATTGACACCAAGTCAATGATTGGTATATCGTATAGATATTAGGAGGACATACCATGCGAGAAGGTAACAGATTTTCAATCGAAACTAATATCGAGTCATTGCAGAAAAAAGTAGGAGTCGTGCTCGGCACAGTAGCCAGTGCTGCACTGGCTTTATCAGGCTGCGGTGCGCCAATATCAGAAACAGCACCAACGGCAACTACAGAAGGATCTACAATCAGCCCGGAGCTAGACTCAACCAACCAGTCCAAGCTCGACTGGCAGACTGTTAACCGGAACTGTCTTGATGAACCTGACTGCAAGGGTGAAATATCATCTGTAGAGAAAGGTTGTGATGGCACCACGCTACTATACATATATCGTACCCACAAAGGACCAGGTGGCATCACAGCAATCCCTAACAGTCCCGAGTGCACCGCTTCATCAGCATCAGAAAGCAGCCCAACACCAGCCGCTACTGCAATACCCACTCCAGCAGGCTAAGGTCAGCCCCATTTCGCATACCGCTCATCCTCGCCAAATCCTCACGCCTCTGGTATAATAGGCGTGATTATGTCTAGTAAATTACCTACCGTCGCCATCATCGGCCAAGCTAACGTTGGCAAAAGTTCATTGTTCAATCGCTTGACGCGTGCCCGCACCGCCATCGTCGCCCGCGAAGCCGGCACTACCCGCGATAATGTTGTTGGCAAAGTTTCATATAAGCGCCGCGCCTCATCTCCTGACGAGGCAAGCCAAGCTGAATTCTGGCTTATCGACACCGCCGGCCTCAAACCCGCCGAAGACGAATTCGAAGCCACCATCCAAGACCAAATCGCCGACGCCTCCGCCGCAGCCGACGTCATCCTCGTCATGGTTGATTCTACTGTCTACCCATCAGACGCCGACCGCCAACTCGCCAAAAAAGCCTTAAAAAGCGGCAAGCCCGTCCTGCTCATCGCCAATAAAGCCGACCTCAAAGGCTCACTCCACACCGACGAATTCAAGCGCCTCGGCATCAAAACCATCATCAAAACCTCTGCCGAGCACAACATCGGCATCTCTGAGCTACTTGACAACATTGCCGATCTCATCCCGCCAGCCACTCAAACCGAAGCTGACGACATCATCCGCGTTGCCTTGATCGGCCGGCCAAATGTCGGCAAAAGCAACTTATTCAACACCCTAGCAGGCAAGCAGCAAGCCATCGTCGCCAACGTCGCTGGCACCACCCGCGACGTCAACCGCGTCCAAGTCCGCTACCACGGCCAGACCATCGAGCTGCTGGACACCGCCGGCATCCGCCGCCAAGGCAAGCAAGAGACCGGCATCGAAAAGTTCTCAGTCCTACGCACCATGCAAGCCATCAACGAAGCCGACATCTGTTTTCTCTTGATGGACGTCAATGAATTAAACGTCGGACTAGACCAACGCTTGGCCGGCATCATCGACGAAGCAGGCAAGGGGCTGGTGCTGGTGGTCAGCAAATGGGATTCCGTCGAAGGCAAAGACGCCTACACTCACGACGAGCTAGCACCGCAAATTAGCTATCATTTCAAATTCACACCCTACGCACCACTGATCTTCACCTCATCAGTCACCGGCCAAAACGTCGCCAAATTGTTCGACCTAGCCCTCGATATTTATAAGCGCCGCCACCAAGAGTGTAAAACCCGCATCCTCAACGACCTCTTACAAAAAGCCGTCGCCGCTCATCCGCCAGCCGGCTTGAAAAACTCGCACCCAAAGCTCCGCTACATCGTCCAGACCGACATCGCGCCACCGTGGTTCGTCATCTACGGCAGCAACCTCAAATTCGTCCACTGGAGCTACAAACGCTACCTCGAACGCACCCTACGCGAAGCCTTCAACTTTGCGGGAACACCCATCAAACTATCTTTCCGCGACGAAAAGCAACTGAAAGCCAACCGCGAACGCATCGCCCGCGGCCTGGCTCCCGTCACCAAGGCCTACAAGCAGGCCAAAAATGCCGAAAAGGGCATATAAATGATGCAAGCCACGACCTTAGCAGCATTTATTGACATTTTGTATTATTAGTGATATAATTAAAAAGTTATGAACAATACTCCAGACACATACCCCGCAAAAGATCTGTTAACAACTCCCGCTGATATCATAGACCCCGAAACAACTACCTTTTGTGTAGCCATAACACCTCTCTTTGAATCCACCCTCGGCACTAATGAGTCCACCCTCGGCACTATGCGTATCGGCGCAGTCGGAGATATCACCGTAGAGCGACCAGGCGGCGAAGACGAAGAAGCAAGAGTGAACGTCGATCTCTACATAGGAGACACCAGTAATCATACACCACTACTTAAGCGCGCTGGTATGTCCTCGCCAGTTATTGATATGCCTGAAGCTACTGGCTGCACAAAAGCAACCGTGTCCATTACTGCAGAACCTGGTGATGGAGAATATCAAAATTTCAGCGAGGCTATCATTGGCGCTAAGATGTTAAAAATGGCAGGAGGGGATCCAGCAACATTAGAAGAACAAGAACAAAACGTTCAGAAGCTTCTAGAAGCAGTTGGCAAGGTTGCGGCTCGTGCATCATTATTCACTGAACTAAAAAACGAAGGTTTTGTCATCACCTTCATGCCCGGAGACCAGAAAGAGCCAAGCGGTGATTTTTACCTAACCGTCACCGCCGACAGCCCAGATACCGCAGACGAAAGCTAATCATCCACCATACATGAGAATGTGCGCGTGTAAAATATCGCGCGTAATTTCATCTGCTCGCTCACCGATCAGCACAATTTTCGCTGCCTCGTCCGAATGCGTATGGCGAATCTCAATCTGATACTGCGTCGCCTCAATGTGCCGCCGCTCACCACGGTCGTTCACAAAACAACCTTTCAACCGCCTGAGACCATATGCGGCAAACAGCTCTGGCCACAGCTTTTCAAACACCGCTTCCTACTTGCTTTCACCTAAAATACGGACTTCTCTCTCAAGAGTAACGCCTGAGTGTTCCTTGACTTTTTCGATCACAGACTCAATCAAGTCCTCATAGTCTTTGGCCGTTCCGTCTGCAACATTGATCATAAATCCTGCGTGCTTTTCAGACACCTCAACACCACCGATACGATAGCCTTTCAAGCCAGCTTCTGAAATTAATTGACCTGCAAAATGCCCGACTGGACGCTTAAAGACCGAACCACAAGATGGGTATTCTAAAGGTTGCTTGAGTTCACGGAGATGCGTCAAGCGATCCATTTCTTGCTTGATAACCTGATGGTTTCCTGGAGCTAGGGCAAATTTAGCTGACAAGACAACTGCACCAGACTCCTGAATGGCTGAGTGGCGGTAACCAAAAGCCAAATCTTTGGCAGACAGGGTCTCGATTTCTCCATCCTTGGTCAAGACCTTACAAGACTGCAAGATATGGGAAATCTCACCACCATAAGCGCCCGCATTCATAAAGACAGCACCGCCAACGCTCCCTGGAATGCCACAAGCAAACTCGAAGCCAGTCAAACTATGACGAAGGGCAATGCGAGTTGTTTCAATCAAGTTAGCACCAGCTTCTGCTTCAATGGTATAGCCATCAACGGAAACGTTATTGAGCTTGTCACACAAGATAACAAATCCACGAATTCCACCATCACGGACGATAATATTGCTAGCATTTCCCAACACCATCCAAGGGATATTTTCTTGATTGGCAAATTTTACAACGCGAGCCAACTCAAAACGATTTCGTGGAAAGACCAGATAATCAGCCTCTCCACCTACTTTTGTATAACTATAGCTATGCAAGGGTTCTTTAAAACGGATATCAATCCCTTCTAAGATTTCAAGCATTTTTTCTTTTACTGACATGACACTCTTCCTTTTACAAAATTCATTCCATTATACCATTTTTAAGACCATTTGACGACCCTAAAAAAAACTTGAACTTATTTTAAACAAAAAAAGAGGTTTCCCCCTTTTCTTATGATTTTTTGCAAAAGATTGCCTTAGTTCCATAGGCAACTAGGATCAGTTCAACTAGTAGAATAACTTCAACCAAGACTGGACTTGTAATCCATCCTACTTGAGCTAGAGATGGAGCTAGGTCAAAGAAGGCATGTAGACCATAGGCTGCTAGGAGATAAATCCATTTCTTCCGGCGAACAGCTTGGTAAACCCAAACAGTCAAAAGCAATTGGAAACCTAGAGCCAAAATTCGCTCAAAACCAAGCAAATAAATCTGCCAGACAGAAAGTGACTGAATGGTTTTTAACATATTTTCAGACAGCAATTGCATAACCTGTGGATTCTGAGTTTGAACTGCCGAAAGCACGATATAGAGATTAATCAAACTGGTAAGGCCTAGGAAAATCAATTCCAAGCCACCATGCCCCAGTCCATAGGCCAAGGCGTCTGCCTTTTCCAAATTTCTCTTTTTCTCCAACCATTTGAAAAAAACAAGACGAGCTGTTTCCTCAAAAAAGGCTGCCATGGCTAAGCCATAGATGATATAGAGAAGTGGATGATCCTGCAAGAGGGCAATACTGCCGTCTTTTTGAGGATGCAAAACCAAGATATGCACTAGTTTTTCTAAAATCTGCGAAGAGACAAAGAAGGCAACAGCCCCCAAGCCCAAGACAGCTAAATTAATCTGGTATTTCTTTTTGGCATACCAAATGCTCCCTATCAAGAAAGCCAGCAACAGCACCATGGTAATAATAATATGAATGGTCATTTTCTTCTCCTATTCTGCCTTTTCAATATCTTTTTTCATCTCGTCAACATTGAACTTAGCAAACAAGTATTGACGGTCTTGAACTGGGAAACGTTGATCCAACTGGTCAACTGCTCCCACCTCGATAATGCCTTCCTTGATGACAAAGTCCATGACATGCCCACCGAAGGTCAAGTCATCTGATATGAAGTGCAGATGGTAGCCTGCCACACTAACTCCATGGAAAATCTCTGGCGTCCAGAAACCAACGATGGTTCCTGCGACATTGTCACGACGATATTCAGGCTGATGGGTTGCAACATCAGCAAACTTGGTCTCTGGTGTCGACTTGGGAATCATGCGCACATGCATATGTGAAAATTCCCCACGAATCTTGATAGAGCGGAAAAGGTTTTCCCCATCATAATAAGACTCAATTCGTTCTTCCAATTCCTTGTCTGTCATCTCAAAGCGCTGGCGGAAAATAACCTCTGCCTGATGCGGTACTACTGCCGCATAAGGAATGAGGGCATCTGATGACACTTCCACAATTTCTGGCTGGTCTCCTGATCCTTTGGCCTGATAAGCCTTGCCATCTAAGACAATCAATTCCCCATCAATAGAATCCAAGGTTCCCAAACCAAGGTCACCATGCTCTAGCAATTCTCCTACTGTCATGGTCCCACCATAAAGGCCAGCCATCAAGGCTCCAAGGGTATTGTATTGAAATAATTTCACTGGTTCCTGCACGTTCTTATCCATTCACTTTCTTGTCTGTTATTCTATAAATGTTACTCCTAAGTATACCACATTTGCCCCTAGATGTGAACGAGAGAAACACCCTAGACATTGCCAAGAAGAAAAAAAAAAGGTACAATGTAACAAAATCAAGGGAGGTCTGGAATGAAGAAACAAAGCAAGTACCAAGAGGTCGTTTCCTATCTGAAAAATGGTATCGAGTCTGGACGCTTTCCGACGGGTAGCCGCCTGCCTTCTATCCGTCAACTGAGCCTTGACTTTCACTGTAGCAAAGATACCATTCAACGAGCCCTGCTGGAATTACGGCACGAACAATACCTCTATGCCAAACCTCAGAGTGGCTACTATGTATTAGAACAAGGGCAACACCAAGACCTAGAAATTGAGGTTACAGATGAACATGCCAGCGCCTATGATGATTTCCGACTCTGTGTCAATGAAACCTTGATTGGCCGGGAAAACTATCTCTTTAACTACTATGACAACCAAGAAGGTTTAGAAGACCTAAGACAGTCTATTCATAAACTCCTCTTTGACCAAGCCCTCTACTGCAAGGCTGACCAACTGGTATTGACTTCTGGGACCCAACAAGCCTTGTTTATCCTCTCTCAAATATCCTTTCCAAGCCAAGCAAAGGAAATCTTAGTCGAACAGCCGACCTACCATCGGATGAATCGTCTCTTGATTGCTCAGAGCTTAGACTATCAAACGATTGAACGAGGCATTGATGGGATTGACTTAGAGGAGCTGGAAAGCTACTTCAAAACAGGAAAAATTAAGTTTTTCTATACCATTCCTCGTTTTCACTATCCTCTGGGGCATTCCTATTCTGAGCAGGACAAACGGGCTATTCTTGACTTAGCTGCCAAGTATGGGGTCTATATCGTAGAGGACGACTATCTGGGGGATTTGGACTCTAAAAAGGGCCAGACCTTCCACTATCTAGATACAGAGGAGCGCGTCATTTATATCAAGTCCTTCTCAACCAGCCTCTTTCCAGCCCTGCGGATAACAGCACTCATCCTTCCAAATGCTATCAAGGAAGCCTTTGTGGCCTACAAAAATATCCTAGATTACGACAGCAACCTCATCATGCAGAAGGCCCTGTCACTCTATATTGACAGTCAATTATTTGAGAAAAATCGGCTAGCTCGCTTATCCAGTCAGGAAGACTACCAAAAACAAATCGAGGAAAGGCTAGCTAAAACACCTTGTCCCCTTCCTCACTTTCCGCTTCATGATGGTTTATTGCTAGACCTCAGACAGTATCCTAAAATTGCTAGTCTCAAACACAGCCAACTGGGCTTGGATTTCTTTGAAGAGGCTTACTTGGGTGCCTGCCCTTATCAATTTGCCAAAGTGTCCTTAGATAATCTGGAAAATGTTTTAAACTATTTAAAAGCAGAATTGGAATGACTTCCAACTCTGCTTTTTTATTGTTCAACTTCTGTTAGGCTTGCTGCCTTTTCAAGATAGCTTTGGTAAGTTCCTTCATCCTTGAGTCTTTGGATGACCTTGTCCACCACTTCTTTTAAATCAGCACTATTTTTTCTAAGGGCAACTGCATTAGCTTCGCCGTCCTTCATCTTCAAGCTGACAGTTGCGACAGCTAAGTCGGCATTTTTAGCAGCATAGCTAAGCGCAACAGGCTCATCCATGTGAACAGCATCTACTTTTCCAGCCTGTAATTCATTAACAGCTTCACCCATATTGGTTAGGGAAGTCAGCTGAGCTTTTGGCAATTGTTCCTTGACCATTGATTCTGGAACAGTTCCTTTTTGGGCCGCAATATTAGCACTTTCAAGGCTAGTTAAATCCTTGTATTTTTCTACATCGGACTTACGAACCAAAAAACTAATCTTGTTTTCATAGTAGGGGATTGAAAAATCAAAGACTTCTTTTCTCTCATCAGTAGCGCTAATTCCCGCAACTGCTAGGTCAGCCTTACCAGTTTGAAGACTGGTCAAGACATTGTCAAAACTCATGCTTGAAATTTCCAACTTCACCCCAAGTTCATCAGCGATAGCTTGGGCCATATCAATGTCCGCACCGACTACCTGGTTTTTTCCATCAACCAAGGATTGGAATTCAAAGGGTGCATAGTCTGGACTGGTCGCCACAACTAATTTCCCCTTTTGCTTGATGGCCTCAACAGCTGACTGAGAACCGTTAGAATCCGACTGGCAAGCCACTAAGAAGAAACTTGCAAGAAAGCTACATAAAACAAATATCCATTTTTTTGATTTCATAAATAAACAACCTCTCTGTTAATTTTGTATAATTATAACGCTATCCAAGTTGCTTGTCAAGTGTTTTTTGAATTTTTATCTTAAAAATATTTTTTTCATTCAAGAAAAGGAGCTGTCAGTTGATTTCGAGCTCCTTTTTATACAGAATAAATCTATTTTATAGTTCGACAATCTTACCTGTTTCAAAGTAAACAACCCATTCACAGATATTTTTAGCATAGTCTCCAATACGTTCCAAGAAAGCAATCACTTGGAAATAATCACGACCTGTAACGATGGCATCTGGATTTTTCTTGATTTCTTCTGTAGCCAAATCACGAATGCTATCAAAGTAATGGTTGATTTTTTCATCCATGGCTGCTACTTCATAGGCCTGGTCTACTGAACCATTGAGATAGAGTTCAAGGGCTGCTTCAACGAAGTTCTTGACATCGCGCCCCATTCTCTTGATTTCTTCTTCAACAGCTGGGATACGTTGCTCCCCCTTCATACGAATTGCCGCTTTGGCAATAGAAACGGCATGGTCACCCATACGTTCCAAGTCAGATACTGCTTTTAAGACTGTTAAAACGGTACGCAAGTCTTGAGAAACAGGTTGTTGAAGGGCAATCATTTCAAATGATTTCTTTTCTAATTTTACTTCGTATTCGTTTACTTCTGCATCGTCTTCGATGACTTCTTTGGCCAAATCACGGTCATGCGTAACAAAGGCACGCACTGTACGATTGATTTGGGATAGCACTTCCTGTCCCATGGCATAGAACTGGTTGTGCAATTTCTCTAAATCTTCTTCAAATTGAGAACGTAACATCATTTATCTCCTTATCCAAATTTTCCTGAAATATAGTCTTCTGTTTCCTTGTGTTGTGGGTTGAGGAACATCTTCTTGGTATCGTTAAACTCGATTAAATCTCCATCTAGGAAAAATCCTGTCTTGTCAGAGATACGAGAGGCTTGTTGCATGGAACGCGTAACCAAGAGCATGGTGTATTTATCTTTTAGACCATACAAGGTTTCCTCAATCTTACCGGCCGAGATAGGGTCCAAGGCTGAAGTCGGTTCATCCAAGAGAATGATTTTAGGACTGGTTGCCAAGACACGGGCAACACAAACACGTTGTTGTTGTCCACCTGAAAGCCCGATAGCTGAATCATGAAGGCGATCCTTGACCTCATCCCAGATGGAAGCTCGCTGCAAGGCTTTTTCTACTGCTTCATCCAGAACCTGCTTATCCTTAACTCCATTGATACGAAGCCCGTAAACAACATTTTCGTAGATAGACATCGGGAAGGGGTTTGGTTGTTGGAAAACCATACCGATTTCTTTACGCAATTCAACTGTATCTGTACGTGGACTGTAGATGTTGTGGCCATTATAAACTACTGAACCAGTTGTAGTCACCTCTGGATTAAGATCTCCCATGCGGTTGATAGCTTTGAGAAGGGTTGACTTCCCTGATCCAGATGGACCAATCAAGGCTGTAATTTCCTTAGGTTGGAAAGATAGGGAAACACTATTCAATGCCTTTTTTTGATTGTAGTAAACCGACAGGTCTGACACCTGTAAAATCGCTTCTGTCATACTGTTTCCTTTCTATCCAAAGTGTCCTGTTACGTAGTCATTTGTTGACTGTAGTTTGGCATTTTGGAAAATATTAGATGTCTTATCGTACTCGATCAAGTCACCCAAGTAGAAGAATCCTGTGTAGTCACTAGCACGCGCAGCCTGCTGCATACTGTGGGTCACGATGATGATGGTAAAGTCCTTTTTCAATTCCAACATGGTTTCTTCCAGTTGGGCTGTAGCAATGGGATCCAAGGCTGACGCTGGTTCATCCATCAAAAGGATATCTGGTTTGACAGAGATGGCACGAGCGATACAGAGACGTTGCTGCTGACCACCTGACAGGGTCAAGGCTGACTTGTGCAAATCGTCTTTGACCTGATCCCAAAGGGCAGCTTGACGAAGAGAGGTTTCCACAATTTCATCCAAGACTTGCTTGTCCTTAACCCCTGCACGTTCATGGGCAAAAGTGATATTGCGATAGATAGACTTTGCAAAAGGATTTGGTCGTTGGAAGACCATTCCGATGTGTTTACGCATCTCGTAAACGTTGATTTCTGGACGGTTGACATCAATCCCTTGGTAGAGAATTTGACCTGTTACCTTAGCAATATCAATGGTATCATTCATACGATTGAGACTGCGGAGGTAGGTTGATTTCCCTGATCCAGATGGGCCAATTAAGGCTGTAATTTTATTTTTTTCAAATTGCATATCGATGCCCTTGATGGATTCTTTTTTACCGTAGTAAACATGTAAATCCTTAGTAGAGAGGGCCACTTTCTCTTCAGGAAAGGTGATGATATGCTTTTCATCCCAATTATATTTTGACATGGCTTCTCCTTTAGGCAGCGGTTAATTTCTTATGTAGGTAGCTTCCGAGTTTACGGGCTCCAAAGTTAAAGATGAGGATAAAGATGAGGAGCACGGCGGCAGAACCTGCTGATACGATGGTGCCATCTGGAATGGTTCCTTCGCTATTGACTTTCCAGATGTGGACAGCCAAGGTTTCTGCTTGACGGAAGATAGAGATTGGGCTGGTCACACTGAGAATGTTCCAGTTAGACCAGTCAAGGGCTGGAGCGGATTGTCCTGCTGTATAGATAAGAGCAGCAGCCTCACCAAAGATACGACCAGAGGCCAAGACAACCCCCGTTACAATCCCTGGAAGGGCTTCTGGAATGACCACATGGACTACAGTCTCCCAACGAGAAATCCCAAGAGCTAGGCCAGCTTCACGTTGCGTGTGGTGAACGTGTTTCAAACTGTCTTCAACATTACGAGTCATCTGAGGCAGGTTAAAGACTGTCAAGGCCAAGGCACCTGAAATGATTGAAAATCCATACTCAAACTGAACTACAAAGATCAAATAACCAAAGAGACCCACAACCACTGATGGCAGAGAAGACAAGATTTCAATACAGGTTCTGACAAAATTGGTCACAGGACCTTTTTTAGCATATTCAGCTAGGAAAATCCCAGCCCCCATAGATAAAGGCACAGAGATAATCAAGGTAATAACTAGAAGGAAGAAGGAATTATAGAGCTGAATTCCAATCCCTCCTCCTGCTTGGTAAGAAGATGATTTGCCAGTCAAGAAAGACCAAGAGATGTGGGGCAAACCACGAACCAAGATATAAAGAATTAAGGATGCCAAGATGGCAACAATAATACCTGCAATCGAGTAGAGGACAGCTGTTGCAATTTTATCTAATTTCTTAGCGTGCATAGTTTTTCTTTCCTCTTTCTTTCGTAATCAATTTAATCACACTGTTGAAGGCCAAACTCATCAAGAGCAAGACTAGGGCGAGTGACCAAAGAACGTTATTATCAACGGTTCCCATTACGGTATTTCCGATACCCATGGTCAAAACAGAGGTTAAGGTCGCAGCAGGTGTTGTCAAAGAAGTTGGGACAACGGCTGAGTTTCCGACCACCATCTGAATGGCCAAGGCCTCACCAAAGGCACGCGCCATCCCAAAGACCACTGCTGTGAAAATTCCTGAACGCGCCGCCTTCAAGGTCACGCGCCAGATGGTTTGCCAACGAGTAGCTCCCATAGCCAAACTAGCTTCGCGGTAGTGACGAGGTACCGCACGCAAGCTATCGGTTGTCATAAAGGTTACCGTCGGTAAGATCATGACAAAGAGAACGAAAATCCCTGACAAAATTCCAAAACCAGTTCCACCAAAGACACTACGGACAAAGGGAACTACGACCTGCAAACCGATAAATCCATACACGACTGAAGGAATCCCGACTAACAATTCAATGGCTGGTTGCAAGATTCTAGCACCTTTTGGTGAGACTTCAGTCATAAAGACTGCCGCACCAATGGCAAAAGGAGTTGCGATAAGAGCTGATAGGATTGTGACAATAAAGGAACCCAAAATCATAGGAAGGGCACCAAATTGTTTACCTGAAGGATTCCAAGTTTGTCCAAAGAGGAAATCAAAGATGTTGACCCCATTGACAAAGAAGGTCGACAAGCCTTTTTGGGCTACGAAAATCAAAATCATAGCCACAATGATGACAATCAAAGACAGACAGGCAAAGGTCAATCCTTTTCCTAATTTCTCTAGACGAGAGTTCTTTGAGGGAGAAAGTAATTTTTTAGCTAATTCTTCTTGATTCATTATTGACTCCCTTCTAGTGCTGTCACCGTTCCTACAGCATCTTTTTCAACCTTCATTTCCTTGACAGAAATATAGCCCATTCCCTTAACGATTCCACTTTGCGCTTCATCTGAGAGGACAAAGTTGAGAAACTCTGACACCAATTCATTTGGTTGACCTAGGGTATACATGTGTTCATAAGACCACAAAGGCCAGTTATTGGTTGTAACATTTTCTGCAATCGGCTCATAGCCATTCAACTTCATGCGTTTCACCGAGTCATCCACATAGGCAAAGGCTAGGTAAGAAATGGCTCCTGGTGTCTGTGAAACAATGTTTTTGACCATCCCATTTGAATCCTGTTCTTGACTCTGCACAGCAGACTGACCATCCATGATAACACTATCAAAGGTTGCACGCGAACCAGAACTTGCTGCTCGGTTGATAATGGAAATGGCTAGGTCTTTCCCACCAACTTCTTTCCAGTTGGTTACTTGACCTGTGAAGATGCTACGGAGTTGTTCAGTTGTCAGATTTTCAACGTCAACTTCCTTATTTACAATTACCGCCAAGCCCGCTACGGCTACCTTATGGTCCACTAGAGCAGATGCGTTGATACCGTCTTTTTCCTCGGCAAATACGTCTGAATTTCCTACATCAACAGCTCCAGACTGAACCTGAGACAGACCTGTACCAGATCCTCCACCTTGAACGTTGACTGTTTTTCCAACGTGCATAGAGCCAAATTCATCTGCTGCTGCTTCGACCAAGGGCTGAAGAGCCGTTGAGCCAACAGCTGTCATGGATTCCCCACGATCAATCCAGCTAGCACATCCCGCCAAAGAACCTGCTAGCAAAAGAGCCGCAAGGGATAGAGCGAGTTTTTTCCTTTTTTTCACTGTTTTTCTCCTTGAAAATAATGGTGAATGCTGTGAATTTTTTCAACTACTTATTTATGTTTTTCTTTTGAAAATTGGGAGCCAACCGAAGTTACTAGCTTAGTTTTACTAGAAATTTGCTCAGTTGCCTTCTCAACAAATTTTGACTTAAAATAAAAGACAATTTGAAAAAATCCATACTTCCACTATAACATAGACAAGCTACTTTGACTAGCATTTTCACTTGAATCTGAGGCCTTTTGGAAAATAATTTTTTAAAACATTTCCAGTCACCTTAGCAAAGCCCAAACCATTGCCTTGAACCAAAACTTGGTACCAACCATTTGGCAGACTTTCCGCCAGCTGAACGGTTTCTCCAGCCGCATACTTAACAAACTCTTCTTGGTCAATTTCAACCGACTGCTTGACCTGACTTGGTTTCAAGGCTAGACCAAGAGCAAAACTAGGCTCAAAGCGTTTCTTCTTAAAGGTACCCAGATGCAGTCCATTGCGAGCAATCTTGAGTTTACCTAAATCTGGCAAGAGTTCTGGCAAGAGATAGAGTTGATCCCCAAAAGTCTGCAAGATCCCTCTTAGATTGACCTTCAAGTGTTTTTGGGCAAATTCCTGCCACAAAGTGAGCTGTTCACGACTTAGATTGCTCTTACTTGCCTTAAATTTAGGTTCTGGATTTTCACCCTTAAATTGTAAATGGGCGACAAACTGACCCTCTCCCTTAAAATGATGAGGGTACATCCGAGCCGTTTCTGGCAGGTCAATACCAGCTACCATTCCATTGATATGCTCTACTGGCAGCAAATCAAAATCATACTCCTCCAGTAGCCAATTGACGATCTCTTCGTTTTCCTCAGGTGCCCAGGTACAGGTTGAATAAACCAGACGACCTCCCTCTGCTAGCATGGTCACTGCATCCTCCAGAATTTCTCTTTGAAGACTAGCACATTGATTTGGATAATCGAGACTCCAATAGTCCATAGCATCTGGTTGCTTACGAAACATTCCTTCACCAGAGCAAGGGGCATCAAGGACAATCAAGTCAAAATAGCCTTTAAAAACCTTGGCCAAACGGTCAGCAGATTCATTGGTCACCACGACATTTGTAGCTCCAAAGCGCTCCATGTTTTCTACTAAAATCTTAGCCCGTTTGCTTGAAATTTCATTGGAAACGAGAAGACCCTCCCCTGATAGATAGGCTGCCAGCTGAGTTGATTTGCCACCCGGTGCTGCTGCAAGATCCAAGACCTTCATTCCAGGACTGGGTTGGGCTACCTGCGCTACCATCTGGGCAGCGGGTTCTTGCGAATAAACTAGACCTGTAGCATGCTCAGGCGATTTCCCTGAAACCTTTCCATAGTGGCCCCAAGGAGTTTGAGGAATGGCATCAGGAAAGGAAACTGGCGCTTCTTTTAAAGGATTGACCCGAAAGGCCGAAACCGCTTCCTCCTCAAAAGAGGCAAGAAAATCTCTTGCCTCATCTCCTAGTATCTCTTCATATTTTTCAACAAATCCTTCTGGAAATTGCATTTAAGTTTTTTTCCTTTCGTAAATATAGGACTGAATTTCCTCCTGCATCTCAAGAGGCACCATCATGACCGGCTGTCTGGTTTGAAAATCAGGAGCTTCACCAGATAGGGTCACAACCCGATAGCCCAGACTTTCTCCTAAAATACTAGCTGCAGCATAATCCCATGGTTGCAGATAAGTGACATAGGTCAACAAATGCCCTGACAAAATCTTGGCAAAACTAATGGCCGCACTCCCATAGACACGTACACCAAGAACCGCTCGACTCAAATCAGCCAAGCCCCATTCATTTGTTTCCAGCATGCCACTATTCCCCGCAATAAGGAAATCTCCAAGTGGTTTTGCTTGAAAGGAAGCTAGGGGCTTATCGTTTCGATAAACTGGAAACTTACCACCACCGTGGTAACAATCCCCCTTGACCACATCATAAATCAGACCAAACTGTCCCTGACCATTTTCAAAATAAGCCATCATAACAGCAAAATCTTCCTGCTGGGCTACAAAATTATTGGTCCCATCAATGGGATCAATAACCCAAACCTTGCCTTCTTGAGCCGAAGCTCGCAGACAACCTTCTTCAGCACAAATCTTATCCTCAGGATAACGAGACAAAATCTCACCAACCAATAGCTCCTGAACTTCCTTGTCCAGTCTGGTCACCAAATCTGTTGGAGAGGACTTGGTCTCAACACACAAGTCTTCCTGCATGTGGTCAAGGATGTACTGGCCTGCTTTCTTAATTAGCTCTTTAGCAAATTCAAACTTACTTTCCAAGAGAAATCTTTCCTTCCCCTTTTTCCTTAGCCGCTTGAACTGCTCGGTAAAGCGAATAGCCACTCACTGTTTCAAATTCTCGTCCCAAACGTTTTTCTGCACTCTTACTTGGCACGACAGACTTGAATCCCTTATAGGAGTCCAGTAACTTTTTAGCCTCTACCTTGCTTTCATAGGCAGCTTCAACATCATTAAAAAAAGAAAGCACTGAAGCAAGTTCTTCA
>ERZ773003.740-NODE-740-length-22450-cov-12.969457_pt1 | contig 22450 bp, 27 predicted proteins | sample MGYA00580668_ERZ773003 | MGnify/ENA primary metagenome ERZ773003 (study PRJEB29015, sample SAMEA2738002) | human oral metagenome | biome: human oral; feature: human-associated habitat; material: dental | place: China | collected 2126 ... | reverse complement strand
AACCAGGTAAATTGTTCCGCCTCATGAGCCCTGAACAACAACAAGCCTTGTTTGACAATACGGCGGCAGCTATGAATGGCGTACCTGATTTTATTAAGGAACGTCATGCAAAACATTGCTACCAATGTGATCCAGCTTATGGTGAAGGCGTAGCTAAAGCCTTGGGCATGAACATCGATTTTAGCGATGTAAAATAAAAAATTATACTCTCCTAACATTACAAACAATTAAAGCACTTTCTTAAACTAACAAAAATCCCCTCCTTGCTATGTAGAACATAGTAAGGAGGGGATTTGTCATTTTTAATTGTTACTCATCAAATTTTTTATTTGTTAGGTCTTGATACATAAGCTTAGCGATTTCAAATTGTGGATCACCAGCTTGTAGCTGGTGTGAAGGTAGTTTAAATACGGCCTCAACCAAACGCAAATCGACTTGTCTCCCAAATGGTCTAGAGAACATTTCGCTTTGCAATTCGCGTGTTTCACTAACAGGTGGATAGAATGGTATTGGTGTTAACCCCTTTAGCATATCCTCGCGAGTTTCGTTTTTCCGTTTAGCTTGACGCTCTGCAGTGACCTTGTCTAGACGTTTGCGTTCTTTTAACATGGCCTTTTCTTGTTCTTCTTTTGATTTATAGGTTTTTACACCTACAACACGGTTACCAGACATAATTACCGTTGAGTAGATAGGTTTGTCTTTTGTGGGATTTCCCTTAGAAGCATTGATTGAAGCCTGTACTATAGCTGGAGCTGCGTTCTCTACAGATGCTTTCAGCTCTGGAATAGTGGAGTAATCCATAGTAACAGTTGGACTCTCTGCACTTTCCGTTGGTTGTACCGGTGTGGCGCCGTAAGCGGATGATATAGCCAATACAGCTAATAATGAACCGGTGCTAATTAATCGTTTACATAGTTTCATTACATATACCTCTTTCAATAAACACTCTCTAATACCATTAACAAGCGTATTATACCATAGTTCTTGCATAGATAGATTTAAAAACGATATAATAAAGTATACATGCGTCTATAGCTCAGTAGGAAAGAGCTGCAGTTTCCTAAACTGTGAGTCGGGGGTTCGAATCCCTCTAGGCGCACCATTTTATTATATGGAGAGGAGTTTGTATTATGAAATTAGGGAAAATTATTCTATAGGGAAGTATTTTAAGTTTATTTGCGAATTCTATTGAAAAAGTATATTCTGAAGATGTATGGGTATTTAGTACTGATAATGGTCGGCATATTGATTACTATGTAGACAAGGATTCTATTAGTGGATTTAAAATATAAGAAACACCTAGAAAATTAGATTTGTAAAATCTTATGTGTTCTTGGTGTTTCTTGTTTTTAGGCGCACTTAAATAGGCCTTTAGGCCTATTTAAAAATTTTTTAGTCTAAGCAGTTTGTTTTGCAGTAAATAATGTTGTATTAACTCGTACTGATTGTATTCTGTTATGTAACTTTGCTAGATTGAATCCTATGGCCAATAAGCATAACATCTTATGTACGTTTCCACTACCACGGTGTAAAAATCGTCTAACCCCAAGGCCTTGATTTAACACACCAAATGTGCCTTCCACTTGAATGGACCGGTTAATTCGTAATTGAATGCCTGTATCACCGAGTAGTCTATCTTGCTTCTCTGCAAATACGGTATCATACTCAGGTGTAATCTCAATTCTTTTTACTGGATTTTTGTCGTTGGTTTTACATACCGTTGGGCATAATATAGACAAAAATTTTGAACAGAATGTGCGGTGGAACTTTAGATTTTCTCCCTTTAGGAGAATACAAATACTGTAACTCTTTATAGTCTAATTTCTCCAATACAGCATCGAGTAACCGCACAGGCGCTGTTTTTTTATCAAAACGCCATAATCTAATGGTAAAACTAGTTGTCAAAACATTAGCCATTTGGTATAATATAGAGGCGTTTATATTGTTTGTGTTTGTGTTTGCAATTTAATTATATCAGCTAAATAAGTCTATCAGATCGCACAAGGATAAATCCTGTCCAGTTCGGGTTCGAAGCGTTCATTCGGTATTCGGCATCCGAGAAGTTTCCGCGGCAACCTATTACACCAGAATTCGACCTGAGCTATCTGCTCATTGGAATAGCTATCGATTCGTTTTCTTTTCAGAATAAGCCTACGAATTAATCCGTTATGGCGATTCACGGATCCTTTCTCGCAGGATGTGTAGGAATGGGCAAAATTTCGAAAGGTGTTCGGTGCACAGCCAATTTTTTTGCGATTCTGTTAGGACTCCATCCGTCTTTGAGTCGAGTCTGAATCAAAACACGGCACTCAAATGTAAGATGTTGTCCTTTTCTGTGCTTGTTTGTGGGGTCCATAGGGATTTTCTCCTTGTGAATGAAGTTTAGGCACTTACATTCTACCAAAGGGAGCCTTATAGATTTTTGGCATTACTTGTTTAACTTGATATTACAATCTGCAAATATTTTATGAAAGGGTTTTTATTATGAAATTGCAAAAAAGAGCTTTATTAACAGGTTTAGTTATGGTATCTATTGCTGGTACAGTTATGGCTGGTGGTGTAAATAATACCATAGACGCCGCCGTTAAACAGAACACTGGATCTGATGCTGTAGGTAACAGTAATACTATTACACAAAATGGTAGAAGTTCTTTTGCTGTAGGTTATCAAAATACGGTATCAGGTCATAATGGATTTGTTATTGGTCTTAGGAATAAAGTAAACGGTAATAACTCTTTTGCAGGTGGTAATGATGCTACGGCTGGGGGAACAAATACATTTGCATTTGGTAGTGCTGCAGAGGCAATTGCTGACTATACAGTAGCTATTGGTAGTCAAGCTAAAACAAGTGCTGCTAATACAATCGCTATTGGTAATGGTGCATATGCAAGTGGTGAATCGTCTGTTGTATATGGACGTACTAATAATGTGAGTGGTATGAACACCGTAGTTGTAGGTGCGGATAATAAGGAGGTTACCGCAGCTGAGTCTGCTATTGTTGGATATCATAATCACATGGCTGATAATAGTAAGGGGCAGTTGATTTTTGGTTCTAACTCTGAAACAAATGGCGCAGGGACAATTGCTGTAGGTACTGAGGCCAAAGCTGTCACAGCTAATAGTATTGCGCTAGGTGCTAAGTCTGTCACTGGTACACTTTTATCTACTGATTCCGGTGTAATTGGAGGTAAAACATATAACTTTGCTGGTGGAACAGCTCATGGCACATTGAGCATTGGCGATAGTAATGCAGAACGTACTATTACGAATGTAGCAGCAGGTCGTGTGTCTACAACATCTACTGATGCAGTCAATGGATCTCAATTATACGCTATTAAAGATGTTGTAGATGATCATGAAACCCGTATCACTGCGATAGAAGGTAATATTAATAGTGGTACTAATTTCTTAAATGAAGCTAAAGCGTATACTGATCAACAAGTGTCTAGCGTAGCGGCAGCTTCTGCAGCACTAGCTGGCTTGCATCCATTAGATTTCGATAAACATGATAAATGGTCTTACTCCGTTGGTTTTGGTAACTATAAAAATGCTAATGCTGCAGCCTTAGGTGCATTCTATCGTCCTAATAAAAATACGATGTTTAATGTTGCCACTACTGTTGGTAACGGCCGTAATATGATTAGCTTAGGTGCTAATTTCAAATTTGGTAAAAGCTCTGAAGAGGTAACTACTGATGAGGCTACACAGCTCAAGAGAGATATGAAAGACTTATCTGAAAAATATAATGAATTAGCACAAAAATATAATGAATTGGTAGCTAAATTAGAATCTAAATAATGTAATCAATACCCCTACAAGATGTATCTTGTAGGGGCATTTTATTGTACGCCGAATAGGCATGACTAAACCCCCAGTTAAACTGGGGGTCGGTAAAAAATTCTTAGAGAAAAGGAAAGAACCTCCTAGTGATAGAATGAAGTTGGTCTGGCAACCACAACTGAAACAGAAGCTCAGGACTAGCATGAATGCTTGATAGTTATGCAGTTTCCTAAACTGCGTGTCACTGGTTCGATTCCGGTTAGGCGCACCAGTATAAGCGAATGGGTATAAGGGTTTGATAGACCTTATACCCATTTTTATTATTATAAAAATTGTTCCATGGTGATATAATTGAATTTAGGTTTTAAAGCCTAAATCATAGCATAAAAACATAAAAATTAGGTTTTAAAACCTTGAAGTGATATAATAGATATAGAATTAGGTTTTAAAACCCATTTAGCGAGGAGGCGAGTGCATGTCATTAGTATCGCGACCATATTATTTAGATTTTCTTCGAAGGCATAAAGATAGACCTATTATTAAGGTTGTTTCTGGTATACGGCGTTGTGGTAAATCTACGTTGTTTAAGCTGTTTCAAGATGAGTTATTAGCGGATAATGTAACAGCTGAACAAATTATTGATATTAATTTTGAGTTGATGGAGTATGACAAACTAAGAGATTATCGGGCTTTATATAAATACATTAATGAACGAATTATTCCAAGTAAAAAAATGTATCTATTCCTCGATGAAATTCAGCATGTACCATCGTTTGAGCGTGTAGTAGATAACTTCTTTGTACAAGATAATGTTGATATATATATTACAGGTTCTAATGCTTATTTTATGTCCTCTGATATGGCTACACTTCTCACAGGTCGCTATGTACAAATTGAGATGCTTCCCTTGTCTTATAAGGAATATGTTGATGCCTATAGTGAAAGTGGGCTTTCACGGATGGTCTTATATGAAAAATATGTAAGTGAAGGCTCATTCCCAGGGCTTTTACATATGTCGGAAAATTGGCAAGGTCGGCAGGATTATTTACAAGGTTTATTTAATACCGTTGTTTTAAAAGATATTGTTGATCGATTAAAAATTGCAGATATTAAATTACTTGAAAGTATTGTGAGATATATTTTCGCCAATATTGGTAGCTTGATTAATCCCACAAAGATAGCAAATTCATTAACAAGAGCAGGTCGAAAGGTAGATAATAAAACTGTAGAACGTTATCTTCGGGGCTTAGAAGATAGTTTACTGTTATATAATACAGAACGATTTGATGTGCGTGGCAAAGAATTATTAAGATTACGTCCTAAGTATTATGTAGTGGATATGGCTTTTAAGCAACTATTACTACCTGATATTAACCGTGATAGGGGTCATGTATTAGAAAATATTGTATACCTTGAGTTGCGGCGTCGAGGATATACAGTATATGTTGGACAATTAACAAAGGGAGAAATAGATTTCGTTGCTCAAAAGCCTGGTGGCATATTAGAGTACTACCAAGTATCAGAAAGTGTATTGGATCCAACTATTAGAAACAGAGAGTTAGCACCATTAGAAGCGGTTAAAGATCAGTACCCTAAATTTTTACTCACTATGGATGAGCTCTATAAACCTCATAATTATAATGGAATTCAGCAATGTAATGTATTAGACTGGTTATTAGGGATGTGATAATTCACATCCCTATTTTTGTATCTATATGTTGTTATTTAATATACTTATAAATCATGCTATTTAATTTATAAATAATGCTATAATAAGATAAAATAGGATATTTGTATACAGTTGTTAAGTAAAGGTGCATCCTTATGAGTTTTTCCAATTGGATTCAAGAAAAATTATTCGATAATTACGAAGAGTGGCGCATGAAGAGCCCCGATTATAATCGGAACGGTTTTAACATAGTAGGTATAGATAATACCTTACAGGCCATGCATGATGGATTTTTTATGTATATAGAATTATACCCACCTTATGCCATCGATGGCTGCACTGCGATGAAAGCGCGTGTAGGAAAAATACCGGATGCAGTAGATTTATTCTTAGATATAGATAGCAAGACCTATCGTATGGCTGATGTAAGTTATCCTGACGCAGTGAAGATGATGCGGGCTTTTGTGAAAAAACGCAGAGTACCTGATTGTAGTTTGTGTGTAGAAGTAGCGTATCTAGATATCGATCAGATGCGATCTACATTTACAGAGTTAGCAACGTTGTTGCTAGGCGATGCTAAACAAGCTAAATCGTTTATGACCAAGGCTAAGTTGAGCTCCGTGGAAGAATTAGAAGATAGCTGGTGGAACCTCTATGAGAAACTAGTCTCTAAAGGATATGCTGTAGAGCTAAGCTGTAAATGTGAACTAGAGGATTTTATTTATTATGTACAGAAGTTAATACGTAACAAGTCTTTAGATACTAGTGAAGGTCTAATTATTGATACAGCAGCATTAGATGAAGACCAATGTATTATGGACTGGTGTGCAGATCTTAATTCTAAATGGGAAAACTATACGTTAGCAGGCATGGATATTGGAACCGATAGCTTTGTGCTCATGGTGCTTTCAAATGAGGAATTCAAAACAGCCCAAGAATTAGCGAAAGAACTATTACATAGAATCGATGTAGCTGAACGCTTATGATATAACAGAAATTATGATGAGTAGCGTGATTATAATGTAGGAGAGAGTCATATGAGTATTGTACGTCTACCAGAATATGAAGCAGAGTTTGAAGCGGAAGAGTTTGAAATCTATGCATTGCCGCGCAGTGATGCGAATGGAGCTAGTCCTTATTTAGAGAAGTACCATAGACCACTAGTGTCTACCGATGCTATCTTAGATACTCGAACTGGCGTGCTTGACCGTAGCGAAGGCATTTTGACGTGGATTATTGAGGGCCTTGACGATAGATGGGGGTATTCTTTTGAGCCTCATGGGGTCTATAAATTGTTAGTTAAGAAAGCAAAACCCTTAGAGGACTTGGGCTATATGTGCCCGTCTTGGAATAATCGCTATTATGTGCTTGAGGTGTTAGAGGAACATGCTAAACATAGCGAGTTAGAGGCGTTGTCGGCGTATTTGAAAACTCCTAAATACCTTCATACCGATAGGGGCGATTTCCTCTTAAATCGAGAGTATCAATATTACACAGCGAGAATTGGTGATTATGCATTCACTCTTGATGTGGATGAGGGCTCTGATGAAAGCTGTACCACAGCATTGGCTGCTTTCAATACAATCGATAATTTCAAAGCATTTGAACAACGAATTAGTATATATATTAGTGAGACCTTGTTAGAACTCGCTAATTACTGGCTCGACAATGACGATCAAGATCCGATTACATCAGACGTATTTGCTAAGCGTATTACGATGGGTGAATTGGCGTTTCGTAACGATGGCTCCATAGAGGTCTATTATGACGATGATGATATTTTCTGGGGGCACTGTATCATAGCTCATATTGATGCGGATGGGAACCCTGTTGATGCAGATATTGCAGGCTGATTAACTAATGGAGCGTCCTAATGAGAAAATCGGAATTAATGACATTATGGAATGTTGAAAGCTGGTCTGAAGAACCGTATGGCGTTTACTTTGTATCTCGCCGATTGGGCATTAATCGTTTAGAGAATGTAGGACAAGCCTTTAAAAAACTTAATATTAGTTGTACCGGTTATACTGAAGATGATGTACTTTCACTATCAATATGGGAGCAATTATATGTTCAATTAGATGAATTAGACCAACTGGCGAAGGGGCTCATACAAAAGGGAATACCGCAAGAAGAGTCTGTTGTACTAACGCTAACGGATATAATGCTGGATAAATCAGGTTGTTACGATGCATTTGCACTAGGCTATGATGTGGGAGAATCCCCAGCAGGACATCTATATGTTTTGGTTCCTTTTGATGAAAACTTTACGGCTCAACAAGATGTGATATACGAAACCTTATAGAGTTGTTTTAAAGTGGTGATACTGGTGTTGTATTCTACCTAAAAATATAAGTGATATGCAGGAGAGAGACTATGGAAGATATATATAAATTAGTCAAAGATTTCTTTAGTCATGATATGGATTTAGATGATTTATTTGATTCCGAAGCTATCATCTGGATTGACTGGCGCGAGGATGACGAAGGTGTGGTGAACTATTTTAATGACATGATGGATGAGCCTATCGACATTCAAACCGTTAGCAATGGAAAGCAGTATGGTGACGATATTGTACTACAAAAGGGCAATAAAAAATTGCTAATTCCCTACGGTGATGAGAAAGACCGGGATGTGACTATCAAATATTTCAACGACTTCGTTAAACCTGATTATGAGGTGCGCTGGTTTGCTGAAAGCCTTGGCGATGATACGCTCGGATTTACCGTGCTTTCAGGGACAGAATGGCTAAAGCTAGAAGATGAGTTTGGTGCAGATATAGTTTGTTATTATTTTGTACCTATTGATTTAGAAAGCAACATGTTTAATCTCAGTATGAGCGAGGTTTCTGCGTTGTTAGAATTACGAGAAAATAAGAGATGAAATAGAGAGAATAGGCGAATCTATAAGAGGTAACAATATGGATTATTTAAAAATATTACATGAAGATTCTAACTTGGCAGCAGATTTTGATGCACTATTTGATTTCTTTCTGCTTGATGAACCTACAAAACGTGATGAGGTAGAGGGGCGATGTACCTTTTCCGTGGATGGAGTAGCCTTTGCTCGTGATGGTGCAGGCGGTGAATATCATCAACTAGAGGATGGATCAATTGGATATATGAGTAGCGAAGGTGAATGCGGTCGCATAGCTGAAAGTATAGACGATTTAATTTGTTTATTGGTGTATAGCATTTGCTGGCATGACTATTGTGACTCTAGCCAATATACGGATGTAGGAATTCTTGAATCGTATGCTAAGGAGCGATATGCTCAAATTACATCTTATACAGAAATGGACGAATGGGAAACAGTTGTTAAGGCGCTAGGCATGCCTTCTGAAGCAAACTTGGCTGCTGTACTGCAAAAGTTTTACGATGCGGCACATCAAGAACCTGTATACCAAGGCTTTTACCATGAAGAAGATGGTAGTATTACGGCTTATGAAGGTCTATTCTTTTAATATGTAAAATGGGAAAATAATCAGCAATAAAAGAGTGTTTCAAGAGGTTTTGTGTTGTAATAGGAGAATCGTATGGCAATTGATGGAGTAAAGATCATAGACAGCGATGACGGTCATGATATTTATAATGCTATTGTTGAGCGGTACAAGGATGGTATCAGTGTCGATACTATAATTTCTGAAATCTTAGGTGAGGAACAAAATTTTTGTACTGATGAGTTTTACACAGAAATTTATTGGACTGCGGTGGCCTATTCTTTATGGAAGATAGGGCATCTGTCTGAGGATATCAAAGAGAAAACCTTAGACATAATCGCTCAGGGCCCTCATGAGTTTTGGCTAGATATTGATAGTAAGGCACTTAAACAGCGCCAAAAGGTATTAGATAAGTTAGCAGTACAGCTACAAAGTGAAAATCCAAAGCCTATTAAGGTTTGTAAATCTAAAACGAGGAGAGAAACTCATTTTAAGGTGGGCGACGTATTAGCTGTTAAGTTTGAAAACGACTATGGTGCCGTCTTTGTATCTGACGTGGATCAATCACCGCGGAAAATCGAATATCATTTAGCCTGTACGCGACTTTTACAAGAAGAAAAACCTACAATGGAGCAGTTTTTAAATAGTAAAATCGCCTGCCGGAAAGATAATACAAATTTCGGTATCGATACAGATTGTTGGTTTAATCATAAAGACCTAGGTCTATTGCTAGACGATTTAGAAATCATAGGGAACGTCGAACTATATCCGTGTAAATTGTGGAAACTAGCACCAGCAGGCACGTTGGAAGATATTTATGAGGAGATTACAGATAATCCTAGGATAGGAAAACTGCGTCTCATAGACACCTATGAACTGGTGAAAAAGGTTATTCAGAAATAATTATGGGGTAAACGCATTAATAGGTGGGCGTATATATAATGCTAAAGGTATAACTATAATGGATACTGTGACGAAACAATATATAGAAACTGTGAAAGTCAGTGATATACCGTGGCATCGGTTAACCACAACTTACGGTCGTGCCACAGATTTTCCTACAGAGCTTGATGTGTTGTGGAGCATGAAAAGTATTGATGCTGTTGATGCGGCTGGTGAGGCGTTAGCAATGAATATTGAGCACCAATCGACATTGTGGCATGCTACACCATTTGCTATGATTTTCTTGCTTCGTATTTTTAAGAAAGCCCTAGAAGAGAGAACTCAGAATGAAGTAGCTCATTATTTAGCAGAACAATTGGTAGACCTATTTACTGTGATTGCTGAGTGCATCCGAGATGGTCTCGTGCTAGAGCATGCAGATCCATTACCTCATTTTGTGGATATGCTTAACGAAGAATACCTTTGGTCTGAAGAATACGATGAAGACGAAGATGTTCTTAGATATGAGGAAGAAGACGTATTTCCTGATGATTTATTCTTTAGCTTTTATTACTACTCACTGCAAGTGCTTTTACTAGCTATTCCGTTATTAGATAAATCTCATGAAGGAGAAGCTAATTTACTAGACTTACTGACAGAGATAGAGTACTAAATGAGAGATAGAGTACTAAATATCTAAGGGGATAGCAGATTATTACATATCTACTGAGATTACAGGATTAGGAGGTTATGGGCTATGGGACTAATTGCAAATTATAGCTGTTTAAGCGATGCGAATTTAAAAGAAATTAAAGCCATGGGCTCAGAAGAAGAGGAAATTCTTGAAAGCGTTGAAGAGTGGAATGACGATGATGAATTATTGCTTGATATCGATAAGATGTGGGATGTACTCCATTCGTGCTTACCGGAGTAGGAACTGACAATAAGGACGATAATAACCCTCTTAGCCAAGCGGTATTAGGCGTGACGGCTGTGGAGGATGTATCAGACTATGTAGCATATACAGAACACAATCATTTAGCCAATATCGTGGTGGCCTTAGAGAAGTTTGATATTGAAAATGCTCTGGAATCTTTTGATATGAAAGCCTGCAAAGAGGCAGAATTATATCCAAATATCTGGGACTACGATGAGGAAGAGGAAGAAATCAGAGACGAACTTATTCATGATTTCGAGCAAATGAAACGCTTTTATAAACAAGTGCTTGAAGCTAATAGGCATGTGCTTGTATCGATTTGTTAAGTTCATAAAAGGAAATTATTATCATGGATAAAGCGCGTAAAAAGGAATTACTAAAGGCTTATGCTAATGAGCAAAAGCAATCTTTTAAAGATAGTTTGCCAATGGATGAAGAGTTATTTTGGCAATTATTTGATTATGTAGACGAGAAATTAGAGATAAATGATGGTTGCGATCATAGTTTGACTTTCACTAGAGAATTCTTAGAAAAACAAAAGGTAGATGTGGAAAGCGTACTAGACTGGATTGTCAACGAAGGTGGTGGTTGTGACTGCGAGGTTCTCTACAATGTAGAAGAGAGATTTGAAGAGTAATATCTATGTAATTGGGGAGATTTTCGTATACAACTTGTTTTTGACTTAGAGCAAACTGTAAGCAGTCTAATGTAAATTTATTTGTGATTTTGGTAACCAAGTAATCTTTGGTAAAAAATCATAGTATACTAGAAATGTTAAATACTGCCGGCGATATTAGCGATTTTGTCTAAGAAGCGCCGGCGTTTTTCGTCCAAGCTGTTTTCTGTGTCAGCCAACTGGGTATGTGTAACCGGTTTAATGCCACAGGATTTCAGAACTTGATTTTTTAACACCTTGCCATAGTCCTGAATAAACGGCGTCAAAAAGGCGGGAGTATTGTGGGTGGTGATGATCCAGGCGGATTTTCCCTGTAAATGACCTATAAGCCCTCTTTTTCCATATGAATAGGCAAAGCCCGCTGTAAATACGCGATCGATAAAGCCTTTGAGCATTGCGGGCATACCGCTCCACCAAATTGGGTAGATAAAGATGATATGGTCTGCCCAAGTAATCATATTGCGGTACTTTTCCATGTCTGGCACAGTACTTAAATCTCGACGTTTGTGCGTATTATCAAATCGCAATATAGGATCGAATTGCTCCTCATATAGATCCAAGGTGTTCACATTGTGATCCTTTGAAAGATTCTGTTGCACTACTTTCAGAATAGCGTCATTAAAACTTTGATGATTAGGATAGGTGTAAATGATTAAAATATTCATGGCTAGTTCCTTTCTATTTAATCATCGTCAGGTTGAAGCAATTTGTATAGTAAAATGGTATCTATATTAAGTTAAAGCCTAGTGAAGAGTATTTATTCTGAAAGTAAATGACGATAGAATTTGCTAAGGAAGTATTGTTAATTTCTTCTATTTGCAGGTGTTACCATAAAGGTTTATAGTATAGGCATGTGATGGATATAGTCACATGTCTATTTTTTATAAGGAGGACGCTATGCAACACGTTCAAACCCGCAGTACTACGTCCGCGTTAGTACTCACAGCCGTATTGATTGCCCTCGCTACATTGCTTACAATGTATACGAAAATCCCAGTACCTGGCATTCGCGGCTATTTCAATGTAGGAGATGTCGTTATTATGACGTCAGCTCTATTATTAGGTCGAAAATATGGCGCCTATATTGGTGCTATCGGCCCGGCGCTAGCTGATTTATTCCTCGGTTATGCAGTCTTTGTACCCATCACCTTCGTGGTGAAAGGCATTGAAGGCTATCTTGTCGGTACTGTCTATAACAATAAGACAACTACCTCTGCCTTGGCAGCAACTATCGTAGGCGGTATTGTTATCGTAGCAGGCTACTTTATCGCCGAATACTTTGTATTCGACCCGGGCGTAGCCATTGCCAGTATTTTAACTAATACTATTCAAGCTGTTATGAGCGTTATTATTAGCATGATACTCTATGCGATTTTGCGTAAACGACTTGGATAGTAAATTGACAGTCTTTAGAATTCAGACTATACTATAAGTACAAAAGAGCCAGTTAACGTGTTCTAGGCGTTAGGCTCATCAAAGAATGTTGAATTTGATAAACCTAACGTGTCTAAGTATTGCCGTACTTAGTCTTAAACGTTAGGTTTATCTTATTTTATAATCAATATATTGATTATTTCTTAAGAATTAACACTACGAGGGTAGCGAATAAAATCATTAATGATAATGCTTCGTATACAGTCATAATGTCACCTCCCTCAAAAGACGGAGATGAACCTAACTCACGTTAATGGCTCTTTCGTTATTAGTATATAGCAGAAATTATTGATTGAAAAATATGGATTAATTTCGTACAACTTGTACACGAATAAAAGGGAGACTCTATCAAGAGTCTCCCTTTGTTAGTTATAAATAGACTAATATTTATTAATAGATTTTTTATTGCATAGAACATAAGTTCGGTTTATAATGAAGTAGATAGCCGACGAGGTTGGGCCTCTCTTCGTTTGTAGAGGGAGGGATGCTTATGAGTGAATTTGAAATCTTTTCGACTGTTCTTGGCTTTTTGACAGTTGGTATTTCCTTCGGGACACTTATTGTTCGTATTTGCTCCAGAAAAAGCAAATAGCCCTTCGTTACCGCTGGGTAGCTAGGTAAAACAAAAGGCCATTTCCTGAGTTTTCAGTTTTTGAGATGAGCCTGACGTCACTACTCGCTCGGCTATCATTTATATTATAGGTTGTATCTCATATATCGTCAAATTAAAACAGATATCCCAGAACAGTTCGAACAATATGCAATAGAACGGGCATCATTGTAGAGCTTGCTTTTAATAATATGGTATAATACTTTCATTATGTAGTGAAAAAAGGAGATCTAAATGGCAAATTTACCTAACTGCCCTAAGTGTGGCGACGAGTACACATACGAAGACGGTCATATGTTTATCTGCCCTATGTGTGGCAATGAATGGACAGCGGCTGATGCGCAAGCTGCAGCTGAAGCGGGAATCATTCGCGATGCTAACGGCAATGAGCTCGCTGATGGCGATACAGTTGTTGTTGTAAAAGACCTCAAAGTAAAAGGCGCTGGCGTATTGAAACAAGGTACGCGCGTTAAAAACATTCGCCTCATTTCTGATGCGAGCGACGGACACGATATCGATTGCAAAATTGATGGTTTTGGTGCGATGGCATTGAAATCTGAAATGGTTAAAAAAATCTAATCATGGAATCCCTACCGATAGAACGTCGGCGGGGATTTTTTCGTGCTATAATCAAGGTATAATGTGTTACGTAAATTTGTATAATTTTGAGGAGCAATTATGATATCTCAGGAGGAATTATGATATCTCAGGAGGAATTAAAGGCGTGTACGTATAATTTATTAAAGGAACGAGGCGTTACCGTTCAGGATATTGCAGATATTGTGATGATAATTCAACAACCGTATATTCCTGATTTGACGATGGACGAGTGTGTAGAGAGTGTTCAGGCTGTACTTGAAAAACGAGAAACACAAAATGCCATCATTACGGGCATAGAATTGGATAGATTGGCAGAGCAGAAGAAATTATCTGAGCCACTACAAAGTATCATGACTCGTGATGAAGCGTTATTTGGAATTGATGAAATTCTCGCTTTATCCATTGTGAATTTATACGGATCTATTGGGTTTACGAACTATGGTTATATTGATAAGGTAAAACCTGGCATCGTTAAAAAACTAGATAGCCAAGTTGATAGTCATTGCAACACATTTCTTGATGATTTGGTAGGTGCTGTGGCGGCCGCTGCGGCAGGTCGCATTGCGCATAATACGCCAAATCGAGTGCATCATGTCATTGTGGAGGAATAAAAAATGAATGTATTAGTCGTAATTGATATGCAACATGATTTTGTGGACGGCGCTCTTGGTTCTCCAGAGGCTCAAGCCATTGTAGACAATGTGCGTCAAAAAATAGCATCCTTCGATGGTCCTGTTATCTTTACACGGGATACTCACGATAATGATTATCTTGAAAGCCAAGAAGGTCAACATTTACCTGTTGTACATTGTGTAAAAGATACAGATGGTTGGCAAATAGTAGATGGGCTTTTAGAAGCGGCAGAAAAACGCAACACTATTCATCCGTCTTTTATTATTGATAAGCCTAACTTCGGATCCTCTGAATTAGTAACGCGATTGCAAGGTATGCATAGAGCAGAGCCTATTGAAAGTATAACCTTAGTGGGTCTTTGCACAGATATTTGTGTTGTATCGAATGCAGTATTATTAAAAACTGGCTTGCCAGAGGTGCCTGTTCACATAGACGCAAAGTGTTGTGCTGGTGTGACACCAGAGTCTCATGAAGCAGCATTGGCTACGATGAAAATGTGCCAATGTATTGTTGAGTAAATGTAAAGGAATACAATTACTACTGTTCACTTACAAGTGTAAACTTTACATGGCAATTTTAATATCCTATTGAACTATTCTTTGAATAGTGATATGCTGAGAAAGAATTACATAGCAGAGTATGCAAGGGAGCCTATGAGATAGGCTGAGAAAGGGCTGTTAGCACCTGACCTTTGACCTGATCGGGATCATGCCCGCGTAGGAAGCACGCAAAACCATTCAAGGGTATCGATCATATTTTATCGATACCCTTTTTCTTGTGTACAAAGCTAAATGGTTTTATTCAATAGGAGGACATACATTATGTTTTACACTCAATTGGAAGCCGCACAAAAAGGCTTTGTTACGGATGCGATGAAAATCGTGGCAGAAAAGGAACACATGGATGAAGAGGAATTACGAGCACTAGTTGCACTAGGACAAGTTGTTATTCCTTGTAATAAGAATCATACTTGTATCAATCCAGAAGGCATCGGTAAAGAGTTACGTACAAAAATTAATGTGAATCTTGGTACATCTAGAGATGTTACTGATTATGATAGTGAAATAGAAAAGGTAAATTGGGCGATTCAACTTGGTGCTGAATCGATTATGGATTTATCCACTCATGGTGATACTCGTATTTTTAGACGGAAATTAACTAGCGAATGTAAAGCCATGATTGGCACAGTACCAGTATATGACAGCGTTATTCATCATCAACGGGATTTGGCAGAACTTACTGCTGAGGATTTCTTAGATACTATCCGACTCCATGCAGAGGATGGCGTTGATTTTGTAACCTTACATTGTGGTATTACGCGTCAAACTATTGAGCAAATTAAAAAGCATAAACGTAGACTAAATATCGTTAGCCGTGGTGGCAGCCTTATCTTTGCTTGGATGAGCATGACTGGTAAGGAAAACCCATTCTATGAACACTTTGATGATATTTTAGACATTTGCCGAGAATATGATGTAACCATTTCTTTAGGCGATGCATGTCGACCAGGTTGTTTGGCAGATGCTACGGATGTATGTCAAATTGAGGAACTGGTACGTCTTGGAGAATTGACTAAACGCGCTCGAGCTAAAGGCGTGCAAGTGATTATTGAAGGCCCAGGTCATGTGCCACTCAACCAAATTCAAGCGAATATGGAAATCGAGGAAACCTTATGTGGCGGGGCTCCGTTCTATGTACTAGGCCCACTAGTAACAGATATTGCACCTGGCTATGATCATATAACAGCTGCTATTGGCGGTGCCGTGGCGGGCATGTATGGGGCGTCCTTTCTTTGTTATGTAACGCCAGCAGAGCATTTAGCATTGCCTAATGCAGACGATGTGAAAGAAGGCATTATGGCTTTCAAAATAGCAGCTCATGCAGCGGATATAGCGCGTGGTATTCAAGGTGCTCGTGATAAGGATGATGCGATGGCTGATGCCAGACGCATACTAGATTGGGAGGCGCAATATGCTTGTGCGCTTGATCCTGAAAAAGCTCGTATTATTCGTGAAAGCCGAGCTCCAGAGGAGGGCCATAGTGAAACTTGTAGCATGTGTGGTAAATTCTGTGCTGTTCGTAGCATGAATAAGGCTTTAAATAGCGAATATATTGATATTCTATAATACCGATGCAGGTGCATCGAATCGCTTTCACAAGAACGATATATAGTTTTAACATCGTTCGTGCCCTAATTACAAGGAGGACTATTATGAAACCTTTCGAACTCGCACCATTACCATATGCCTATGATTATCTTGAACCTGTTATTGATGCAGAAACAATGAAACTGCATCATGACAAGCATCACCAAGCGTATGTTAATAATTTGAATGCAGCTATCGCGAAATATCCTGATCTTGCGTATGGTTGCGTAGATTGCATTCTCGGCGATATTGCCAATGTGCCAGAGGATATCCGTCAAGCGGTTATTAACAACGGTGGGGGTCATAAAAACCACACTATGTTTTGGGATATCATGACGAAACCTGATACGTCTAAGTTGCAAGGCCCTTTGAAGGATGCTATCGACGCTGATCTTGGTGGTTATGATGCCTTTGTTGAAAGCTTTTCTCAAGCGGCAGCAACACGTTTTGGTTCTGGTTGGGCTTGGCTTGTTGTTAATAAGGATGGCAAATTAGAAGTAACATCTACGGCTAACCAAGATAACCCTCTTTTGGAAGGTAAAACGGCTATTCTTTGTTTAGACGTATGGGAACATGCATACTACTTGCATTACCAAAATCGTCGCCCAGACTATATCAAGGAATTCTTCCGTGTTATCAACTGGGATAAGGTAGCTGAAAACTACGAAAAAGCATTACAACCACATCATCAATAAGATGATTGTTAACGGATAGATGATGAATCTATGTCCAACTGATGGATTGATTTGTCATCTATTCGTTATTTTTTTGAATAACTTTCAGAAATATTGCCATGGATACAGATTTTCTAATCAATATCTTTTATCATAGAGGTATAAGATATACAAACGACATAGTTACTATTAGATAGATATTTAATAATACGAGGTACTGTAGATGGAAAAGAAATTAGATTTATCCAAATCCGTTTATGATTTGGTACAAGAATATCCAGAGGTTATAGACATTATGAAAGGATTGGGCTTCACAGAAATTACGAACAAGGTGATGCTCCACTCCGTTGGCAAAATTATGACCATCCCTAAAGGGGCCAAGATGAAGGGCATCTCTATGATGGATATCGTAGGGGCCTTTATGAAAGCTGGCTTTACCTTGGAAGGCAACATGCCTAACCCACACGGTGATGATGCAGCATCTGCTAAGGATACTCCTGTTGAGAAGACTGCTATTCAAGCAGAGGAATCTAAGGTAAGCGAAAGTGCAGAAGTTAACGCAGAGGGTACTGTACCAGACAGTGAACGGGTAGAGCAGTTAAAAGGCTTCTTGAAACGCTTAGGCACAGGCGAAGCGCTTGGCGATGTGCGCAAAGATTTTGCCAGCCAATTTAAGCATGTTGAAGCTAGTGAAATCATGAAAGCCGAACAAGGGCTTATGCGCGAAGGTACACCTCTAGAAGAGGTGCAACAACTATGTGACCTTCACTCTGCCTTATTCCACGGCTCTACCATCCATGAACAAATGGAAGAAGAACATGCGAAGGTTGAGGCTGCTTTAGAAGCACAAGACAAGAAACAAACGGTAACAATACTTGTAGAAACGATAGGCCATCCGCTTAACCAAATGACGGAAGAAAATAAGGGGCTTAATGATTTGATTGAAGAGCTTCGTCCTAAAGTGGCAGATAAAACGGCAACCGTTGATGATGTAAATAGAGTGCGTCAATTATCCGTTCATTATGCTAAAAAAGGCGATTTGTTATATCCAAAACTAAAGGTAGATTATGCTATCGGTGGCCCATCCATGGTTATGTGGACCGTTGACGGTGATATTCGGGACCAACTAGGCGATTTAGCGAAATCTAGTCAAAGCGTAGATGATTGGTATAGACGCTTTGACGAGCTTCTCACCCGCGCTCAAGAAATGATTTATAAGGAACAAAATATTTTGTTCCCTATCTGTGCGGAAAACTTTACAGCTCAAGACTGGTACCAAATTTATAGGGATACTGCACAATATGAGGAAATCTTTGGTGTAAAACGCCTTGCTTGGACAGAGGCTGAGCATGCCTTAGCTGAAAGTCCTGCACCAGCTGGTACAGCAGATAATACAATTGCCCTCATTGGTGGTACTTTCACCCTTGACCAATTGGACGCGATGTTCAACACAATGCCGATGGAGGTAACCTTCGTTGACCATGAAGACATTAACCGTTACTTTAACGACGGCGAAAAGGTCTTTAAACGGCCAACTACAGCAATCGGTCGCGATGTGTTTTCCTGCCATCCACCAAAGGTAGAACCAATTGTGCGCGGCATCATCGATTCCTTCCGTAAAGGGGAACGCGATAATGTGGCCGTATGGCTTGAAAAACAGGGCCGTCCATTTTATGTAAACTACATGGCAGTTCGTGATAAAAATAAGAAATACCTTGGCACATTGGAACTCGTACAAGACATGCAATTTGCTAAGGACCATTTTGCAAGATCTAAATAAGAAAACCTATATCACGAAAATATGATAAAAGGCTGCTCTAGAATTGATGCTAGAGCAGCCTCTTTATATGTATTACTAAAGTCGTATATGTTTAAGTATACTGTGCGTAGCAACCTTGATATTAGCTAGGCTCGTGGCTAAGTTAACTCGTACAAAGGTGGCGTAGCTTTTATCGCCAAACCATTCGCCAAAGCTTGGCGCGATGTAGTGTTCATAGGAATACCTCATTTATGTTGCTTTATGTATGTATTATAGCAATAAATGTATATAAAATAAGCATATTGTAGCTTCGCTTCTTGACGGAGTTCGCTTTCACAATTTAAAATGTACTATAGAATAGTGTGTGTCTCACCAGTGACCACACTCGTATCGAATGGTTACAAATGATAAATTCTTGGCCGTATATAGTGGGCGATGTTCACATGTGAGGTTGTCTCATCGAACTGTGCCGCTATATGGGAAGGCTAATATAAGTATAGTACTGGATCCTGTTAAGGAGGCATGTGCCATGAGTAATGAATTGAAACCCCTTCATTTTGATGCGGATTATACGATGGAGGAGGCGCTCGCTGAGGCGAAACGTTGTCTAAATTGTCCGAAACCTTTGTGCCGCATGGGTTGTCCTATTGAAAACGAAATTCCTCGTTTTATCCAAGCCATCGCGCATGGTAATTTTGGCTTAGCCAACGATATCTTGGCGGAGCGCACAAACTTGCCAGCCATCTGTGGTCGCGTGTGCCCTCGTGAAAATCAATGCGAAGGTAACTGCATCATGAACAAGGCTAAGAAACCACCTATCAACATCGGTAAATTGGAACGTTTTGCTGCCGATTTTGAAAGCATCAATGAATTGCGCAAACCTAAGAAAATCAAACAAGATCTCGGTAAAGTAGCTGTTGTCGGTTCTGGCCCTGCAGGCCTGTCCGTTGCAGGCGACGTAGCGAAACTCGGCTATGATGTCACTGTATTTGAAGGCCAATCCGAACCGGGTGGTGTACTCTTATTCGGTATTCCTGAATTCCGTTTGTCCAAATCTGTTGTACGCCGTGAAATCGCCCGCCTTGAAGGCTTAGGCGTTAAATTCGTATGTAATACATTCATCGGTCAAGACAAATCCTTGGATGAATTGTTTGCAGAAGGCTTTGATACCATCTTCATCGGTACAGGTACACATATTCCTCAAGAAGTACGTATGGAAAATGATGAAGTACATGGCGTATTCCAAGCGATGTATCTACTAACTAACGTACAACTTGTAGAAAATGGAGAACTTGAAGAAAAAGCGATTCCTGTGAAAAAAGGAGACCGCGTTGTTATCATCGGCGGTGGTAACGTAGCGATGGATGCGGCTCGTACATGCGTACGTTTAGGCTGTGAATCTGTAACCGTAGCATACCGTCGTAGCCAAGAACAAATGCCTGCCTTGTTATCCGAATACGAAGAAGCGCGCGCTGAAGGCGTTCAATTCCAATGGTTCGCTTCTCCAGTAGGCGTAGAAGGTACAGATAAGGTAGAAGGCTTTAAATACGAAGTGATGGCCCTTAACGACGATGGTGCTGGTATCCACGGCACAGGCAAATACCAAGTTATGCCTGTCGATAAAATCATCATCGCTGCTGGTCATAAACCCAATGCCCGTCTTGTTGGGGAAGGTAACAACCTTCGCGTAGACGAAAAAGGCTATATCATTACATCCGAAGAACCATACGGTATGACAAGCCGTGAAGGCGTATTCGCTGGCGGTGACGTAGTGCATAAACCAGCTACTGTAGTACTCGCTATGCGCGAAGCTAAAAAAGCTGTTGATGGCATGGTTAAATACATGGAAATCAAACGTGCTATGGCCATTGCAGAGGAGCATAAATAAGAATTTTATGTACAAGAATATACATGTATATGTATTTAAGCATAATTTTATAACATAATATGAATAAAAATCCCTTGCGATATGAATATACCGCAAGGGATTTTCCATTATATGTCATCATAAATCAAGTTAGTATGGCCCCTCTCAGTTGGTTGTCGTATTGTGGAGGCAAAGAGTTGCTATTAAGGGATAGTATAGAAAGTGAGGTTTCTATGACGTATGATATCGTATGTAGTGAAACACAGTCAGAAAAGGCTATCCAACACTTAGGCGTTCTCATTCTCTTATGGCGCCGCCACTATCACATAACTCAACAAGAGTTAGCCAAACGGACCGGATTATTACAGTCCTATATTAGTGGACTGGAAAAGGGGAATATAGATCCTCGCATATCTACACTGTGTAGGATAGTCAATGGCTTTGATAATATGTCCTTATATACATTTTTTGGAGGCCCTGACTTAGGCTTTATCGACTTTCACGGCATAGAACATCGACATATAGAATTTCATTAAAACCCTAAATCCTCGTTGATGATAATCACCTCCATAGTTTGCATGTTACGCATTTTCTTGTAGTAAATAGTTAAGGCATTGCAAATTCTGTCTGGTGAACCACAGTCGTAACATTTTTCTTCTAATGTAGCACAAGGATTGAGAGAACTTTTCTTATTCTTTTTGCTATTTAGTGGTGCTGCGGAAGCTTTCACCAGGAAGAGGACGCTGAATATCCGTGATGTCATCATTGACCTTGGACAAAGCATCATGAACCTTGAGCTCTAATAAGGTGCGAGAATCGCCGATGGCTACTCGTTTATGTTGAATACGAGACTGTAAATAATCCACCGCATCAGCGCCTGTTTCAAAATAATGGACTACAAATTTGTTGCGCTCTAAGGCTTTGATGGTTTTCTCTATATCGATGGGGACATCGTTGATTTGAGGATTGATAACTCCATTGATTGTTGTTTCTGTATTGGCCATGAGTCCTCCTAATAACACATTAGTAAAAATGTTTTTGTTGCCGCTATAACTATAATGATGGGGCTAGATTGGTTTATTAACACTATTGTATCGTTTTGTTTGTAAATCATTCAATAAGATAGAACCTAATTTAGGGATAAATTAGATGAATTAAATAAAAATGCAAATTATGACGGAATTCAACAACGAAATGTTTTAGAATGGTTGTTAGAGAGCTATTAAATTGCTATAATAATAGTATTGATATGGCATAAGCCAATGTTAAGGAGGCAAAAATCGTGGACTTAATTCAAAAATTAAAAGACCAAGTAAAACCATTAGGTAAAAAAATCGTGTTGC
>ERZ773003.738-NODE-738-length-22489-cov-7.349603_pt1 | contig 22489 bp, 28 predicted proteins | sample MGYA00580668_ERZ773003 | MGnify/ENA primary metagenome ERZ773003 (study PRJEB29015, sample SAMEA2738002) | human oral metagenome | biome: human oral; feature: human-associated habitat; material: dental | place: China | collected 2126 ... | reverse complement strand
CAGCAGGGTGGATTTACCGGCCCCGTTGGGTCCTACTAGGCCAACGAGGTGCCCCTCCTCAAGGCTGGCTTCAAGCCCCTCCAGGACCACCTTCTGGCGTCGCCGGGCGCGGTACCCGACGGCAAGCCCAAACAGTTCCAGAACGCTCACAGCGCGAGCCTCCGACGTTGCAGCAGAATCCAAATCACCACAGGCGCCCCGAAGGCGGCGTTGATGGCGTTCAGGGGCAGCACCGAATCGCCCGGCAGCCCCGCGATGATGTCGGCGGTCAGTGCGAGCAGCGCCCCCGTCAGGGCGGTGGCGGGGATCAGGACGCGGTGATCGGATGTGTTGAACATGCCCCTGGCTAGGTGCGGAACCGCGATCCCGAGGAACTGGATGGGGCCACAAAAAGCGGTCACGGTTCCCGCCAGCACCGAGGTCAGCGCTATCAGCGCCATGCGCGCCGCCCTGAGGTTCAGGCCTACGCTCTGCGCGTAGCGTTCCCCCAGCAGCAGCGCGTTGAGGGGTTTCAACAACGCCAAGGAAGCCACCAGCCCCATTCCGATCACCGCGGAGATCAGCGGAAGATTCGCCCAGGTCACCCCGCCGTAGCTGCCGAACCCCCATCGCGAATAGGCGGCGATCAGCTGGGGGGTGGAGAAGGACATCATGACACTCACCCCGGCCGAGACCAGGTACCCGATCATCACCCCGATCAGCAGCAGGGTCACCGAGGAACGCACGGCATGCCCCACGAGCAACACCACGGTCATCACCGTTCCGGAGCCGATGGCGGATGCGACGACGACCGCCAAGTCACCGCCGAAGCCGAGTCCCGCGGTCAGGGCGGCAGCCCCACCGCCCCCGACCACGAGGATCACCGCCGCCACGCCGAGCGAGGAGCCGGCGGAGATGCCGAGGATGAACGGATCCGCCAGGGGGTTGCGGAACAGCGTCTGCATGGCCAGTCCCGTGACCCCGAGCGCCGCTCCCGCCAAACAGGCCGTAATAGTGCGGGGCAGCCGGACGGAACCGACGATCAGCTGGGCGATGGGCCGAGTGGGTTGCCCCGTCAGCACCGCCCAGACCTCCTCGAGGGTGATCTGGGCGGGGCCGAGCACCAGGCCCGCGGCCACCGCCGCGGTCAGCGCGCAAACGAGGATCGCGAACCCGAGTGGGTGCCGCATCAGGCGGGCAGCTGCTCGTAGAAGGTGTAGTCCTGGTCGGCGAACAGCTCGGGATGGGCGGCCTTGGCGAGGTCACGCAGCACCAGGTCGGGGCGCACCACGCCCTGCTCCCAGTAGTCGTTCCCACCCGCAGCGTTGATGCGCTTGGTGGGGTTGTAGACCCGCCCGTCCTGGGCCGCCTTGATCGTCACCAGACGTGGATCGTCGGTGCCGATTGCGGAGATGGTGGGCCATTTCTTCATCATGTCGGCGTTGAGCCAGATGTCGGCCCGGGCGCCGGCCTCCAGCATCGTCTCGATCGCCGTCGGGATGCTGCTGTTGGACTCATCGTCGGCGAAGACGTACGTCATGCCGGCGTCGGCGAGGAAGGCGGCCACGTAGCTGCGACCCCCTGGACGGGCCCACTCCCCGTTGAAGGGGGCACCGGTGATGGCGGTGGGACGTTCGGTGGTCTGCTGGACCTTGTCCTTCACCGCCGTGTAGTCGGATTCGATCTTCTGGAAGACCTGGTTGGCGGTGCCCTCGGTGTTGGTGAACAGGGCCGTGAACTTCAGCCACTCCGACCGGCCGAGCGGGGTGTTCTCCAACCATTCGGAGTTGCCCACCACGGGTATCTTCAGCTCCCGGATCTTGTCATAGGCCGGGTCAGGAGTACCGCTGGAGAAGAACAGATCGGGGGTGGCGGCCGCGAGGGTTTCGACGTTGATGCCACCGGAATCGTTGCCGAAACCGACGATCTTGCCGTCGGCGATGAGCTTTGTGATGGGTTCGGACCAGACGAACGCCGGGGACTGCACCGCCGCCAGGGAATCGGTGGCCCCCAGCAGCTCGAAGGCGGGCAGTTGCGTGGTGGAGGAGGTCGCGGCTCGGTGCACCGGAATGGAGATGCGTTGCGCGTTGGCGAGTTCGGATGGCAGCTCGGGGTTGGCCCCGCACTGCACGAGGACGTAGGTCTCCGGCGAGGCGCCTTGCAGGGGTTCCTTGACCGTCACGGTCTTGTAGGAGCCGTGGTATTCCACCGTCACCCCGGTGGCGTGGGAGAAGCTCGTCTTTTCGGGGAAGTAGTCGGCGTTCGCGTCGTACTGGGTGACGCAGCCGTCGCTCCCGATTCCGGCAGGGGAGCTCGAGGCACCTCCCTCCGTTTGCGACGTTTGGGCGCAGGCCGTCAACGAAAGCAGGGCGACGGCGGCTAGGGCTGCGAGGGTGCGGGTTAGTTCCACGTTGATCACCAATCCTGGATGTCGCGTCCTTTTGGGATGGTCTTCGCCGGCAGTTCCTGACTTCCCGTTTTCGCGGGTCACAGTGGCGCGTCCGTTCCGGATTTCCACCGGATTCCTGCGCAGCGAGACTATGAGAAAACTTACCGCCAAACATTTGTCACATCGACGGCGGGGCTCGTTATCCCGGTTATCATCGCGGGGTGAAACCGCCCCGTCCCCAGCGCACCATCGTCAGTTTCGTGCGCCGCAACACCCGGATGAACGATTCGCAGCGGGCGGCCTGGGATCGTCACCGGGCCCGTTTCCTCATAGACGTGCCCGCCGCGGAGATGGACACGTCCATCGCCGACGACGCCCATGTCGACTGGGATGCGGTATTCGGCAGGCGGGCCCCGCGGATCGTGGAGATCGGGTCGGGAAACGGGGATTCTCTGGTGCCCATGGCCGCGGCCCGCCCCGAGAGCGACTTCATCGCCTTCGAGGTGTTCCCGCCAGGCATCGCCTCCACCATGGGGCGTCTGGGTCGCGAGGGGGTGGGCAACGTGCGCATCGTGCCGGCCAACGGCGCGCAGGGGTTGGCGGTGCTGTTCGACGACGACTCCCTGACGGAGCTGTGGACCTTCTTCGCAGACCCGTGGCGCAAGGCCCGGCACCACAAACGCCGCCTGGTGAGCACGGAATTTGCCGACCTGGTGGCCTTGAAGCTCCGGCCCGGCGGGCTGTGGCGGCTCGCCACGGACTGGGAGGACTACGCTTTCTGGCAGCGGGAGACGCTCGACGCCCATCCACGTCTCGAGAACCTCCACGACGACTGGGCGCCGCGGTACGAGGCACGCCCGGTCACGAAATACGAGGCCAAGGGCCTGGCGCAGGGCCGCAGGGTCTACGACCTGACCTACCGGCGGTTGCCGTGACCCGGCTGCGCATCGACCTGTCCTACGACGGCGGGGCTTTTCACGGCTGGGCCTCCCAGCCGGGGTTGCGGACGGTGCAGGGGGTGCTGGAGGACTCTCTGGGCAGGGTGCTTCGCCTCGACCCGGCACCTGCGCTCACCGTCGCGGGCCGCACCGACGCCGGGGTGCACGCCCGCGGCCAGGTGTGTCACGTCGACGTCGAGGACCCGGCCCTGTCCCCCACCGACCTGCTGCGCAGGCTGCGCAGGATCTGCCCCGGCGACATCGCCATCCGCGACGTGACCGAGGCCCCCGACGGCTTCGACGCCCGGTTCTCCGCGGTCTGGCGGCGCTACTGCTATCGCCTGATCGACTCCGCACAGGTGCCGGACCCCCTGTTGCGCAACCACGTGGTCCAGCTGCGGCACCCGCTGCACCTGGGCACCGCGCAGGAAGCGACCCGGCTTTTGACGGGGCTGCGGGATTTCGCCCCGTTCTGCAAGGCCCGTGAGGGCGCCACCACCATCCGCAACCTGCGGGAGTTCACCGTCACGCGGCGAGGCGACGGGGTGGTGGAGGTGCACCTGCTGGCCGACGCCTTCTGCCACTCGATGGTGCGAGCCCTGGTCGGGGCGCTGACCGTGGTCGGTGCGGGACGCCGGAACCTGGCGTGGCTGGAGGAGGTCGCAAGCAGCGACCACCGCTGCGGGGAGGTGCCGTTGATGCCCGCCCACGGCCTGGTGCTGGAGGAGGTCGGCTATCCCGCCGACGAGCAGCTCGCCTCGCGTGCCCGCGAGGCCCGCGCCCGCCGAAGCCTGGAGAAGACATGAGCCACTACTTCACCAACGACCTCTCCCCCATGACCACCCGCGAGATCACCGCCACGGTGTTCGGACGCGAATTCGTCTTCACCACCGCGAACGGAGTGTTCTCCGGTTCCCGACTGGACCTGGGCACCTCGGTGCTACTGCGCACCGTCGCACCGCCGGAACAGGGGCAGATCCTCGACCTGGGATGCGGATTCGGGCCGATAGCGGTGGGGATCGCCGCGGCCAGCCCCGGGGTGCGGGTGGATGCGGTCGACGTCAACGAACGTGCCCTGGCCTTGACCCGGATGAACGCGGAACGCGCCCGGGTGGCTGACCGGGTGCGGACCTTCTCGCCCGACGACGCCGTCTACGACGAGATCTGGTCCAACCCGCCGATCCGCATCGGGAAGAAGGCCCTGCACGAACTCCTGCTCACCTGGCTGCCCCGGCTGAAACCCGACGGGGCCGCGTATCTGGTGGTGGGTAAGAATCTCGGCGCGGATTCCCTCACGACATGGCTCACCGAACAGGAATGGCCGACGGAGAAACTCGCCTCGGCGAAGGGCTTCCGGGTGTTGAAGGTCCGGCGCGGCGGCGACTCGCCCAACTGACTGCCCCGCGGGTCCTGAAAGGCTGCATAGGATTGGGGAGACCGTCGCGGCTCGGCCGCGTGCCCCGAACCGAGGAGTCCCATATGACCTACGTCCTGCCCGATCTCGATTACGACTACGGCGCGCTGGCCCCGCACATCGCCCCGGAGATCATGGAGTTGCACCACAGCAAGCACCATGCAGCCTATGTCGCGGGGGCGAACACGGCCCTGGAGCAGCTGGCCGAGGCCCGCGAGTCCGGCAATTTCGGCGGCATCAACAAGCTGGAGAAGGATCTGGCCTTCCACCTGGGCGGGCACATCAACCATTCCACGTTCTGGAAGAACATGTCGCCGGAGGGCGGCGGCCGTCCCGATGGTGAGCTGGCCGCGGCCATCGACGAGTACTTCGGTGGTTTCGACGGTTTCCAGAAGCAGTTCAACGCCGCCGCCAACGGCATCCAGGGTTCCGGCTGGTCCATGCTGGTTTTCGACACCCTCGGGCGTCGTCTCAACATCAACCAGCTGTATGACCAGCAGGGCAACCTTCCGGCGGGCCAGATCCCGCTGCTGCAGCTCGACATGTGGGAGCACGCCTTCTACCTGCAGTACAAGAACGTGAAGGGCGACTACGTCAACGCCTGGTGGAACGTGGTCAACTGGCCCGACGTCGCCGAGCGCTTCACCAAGGCCCAGACCTTCGCGTCCTGACCGCCCCTCGAAGCTGGTTGAGTCGGATTGGGGAACAGCAGCATTGCTCGTCCCTCCCCCCCGTACACGAATCACGGAGGTTCGACGGTTCAACGTCACCACACAACATTGAACCGTTTGTCTTCCGCGTTTCGTGCACAGAGGGGAGGGAGGTTCGGGGGTCGCGGCCAAGGAGCGGCCCGTGCGGGAAACCCACGGGACTCCTGATCCCACGGCACGTTCACTGTTCCAGTGGCGGGAGCAGATAATTGACCATGGACCGCGACCGTGCTCTTTCCCTGCTGGACTCGTACACGAGGACCCGCCTCGATGCCCGCTCCCTTCACCCGTTGCTCCTGGAACTGGCTGAGGTGTTGGACCGGGCCCCCACCCAGGTGATCGGCCCGAGGCTCAGGCTGCGCTGGCCCCTCGATCCGAAAAACCTGCTGCAGGTCAAGGTCTTACCGCTGGCCTCGCCCGGGGAACCGATGTGCTGGGTGGCCTTCCACGAGGTGATGGACGGCCGCCGGGCACTTCATGCCGACCACATGAACCTGAGATACACGGGATACCCCGAGTTTCGCTGCCGGCCTCCCTATCTCTGGAATCTCGGTCTCGTCCCACGCGACCAGTGGATGCAGGACATGATCTCCCCCGTGGTTTCCTGGCCCGCCCTGGTGCAGGGGGTCGGTGAGATGGTCTCCGGTCTGCCCGCCGAACTGGCCGCGCTTCCGGTGGACTGGTTCGACGGAACCATCAGGGTGCACGATCCGGAATACGAATGCCTCGACCTGGAGATCTCGCGACACGGAATCAGGGCGAAGGCGAAGAATTTCCAAGGCGAACAGGGGGACCTGACAGCGGCCATGGTCCTGTCACCGGCGGCGTCGCTCCAGTTGGAGAACGCCTTCCTGGAAACATACGCCTCCTGTTTCTCCCGGGGTTTCCCCCTGGGCCACACGGGACTCAATGCCACCTGCGAGAACGCACGCCTCAGTTCCTTCCGGATCATGGACGACGCATCCGAGAACCCGAGGTCGCAGCCCGACTTCCGGAGCCGTTTCGACGACCTCCTCGAAGCGGCGGACTGGGTGGACGGCCCCCACCAGGACGACTGCTCCTTCGAGGACCTGACCACCCCGTTCCCCGCTTGGGAACCGGACCCCACACAGCGGTCGGGACCCCGTCTCTCGTTGGGTGAGACCCGCAACTGGTCCTCGCCCCTAGCCCGCACTGGACCGCCCGTCCCGAACCCCACGGAACTGTGGTGGAAGTGGTGGTGAACCGAACCGAAACCGAGCTCCTCGAAGCCGGTTGAGCCAGCACGAGCGTTCATTTCCCGAAACCTGTTGGACCAGCACGTGAGCGCCCTTCTCTTCTGAAGCTGGTTGAGCCAGCACGTGAGCGAAGCGAACGGCTGAGTCGAAACCACCACCGGCACCCGGTAGCCAGAACCCGACCCCAGCACCCCAGACACCCTCACCATGGTTTCGACACGGACCACTCCTTCGTCGCGGCCCGGCTCAACCAGCTTCAGGAAGGGTAAATCGGGGAACAGCAGCATTTCCTGCCTCCCCCTGTGCACGAGGAGTGATCCCGCCCTCACCCGACCCTGCCCACGGTGTTAGTCTCTTCACGTTCGACCAGGACGTGGCGCAGGGGCCGCGGCTCAGCGACCTCGGCGATTCGGCTTGGTGACGAACACCTTCCGGTCAGGCGAAGTTCGGTGAGAATCCGAGACTGTCCCGCAACGGTGCGTTGGGCGCGAGGCCCACGAGTCCGGTCGCCCTGCCCGGTGAGGCATTGACCACTCACGAGGATGAGCAGGGGTGTTTACGAACTCGTCCTGCCCAGCGAAAACCAGGAGCGACCCATGGACGTGTTCCCCACCCCCCTATCCCGCCGCACCCTGTTCCGTGCCGGACTGGCCGCGGCAGCTGTCTCCGTCACCGCCGGATGTGCCTTCCAGAAGCCGGAGGAGGCCGCTTCCAGCGCAGCCAGCCCCGACGCCCGGGCGGTCCTCAAGCTCGCCACCGGATTCGCCATCCAGAACCTCGTCCCACTCAAGACCGGTTTCTGGGGCAACGAGTTCGGCTACGCCGAGCTGCTGTTGCGTCCCCAACCCGACGGCAATCCCACCGATTGGCTGCTGAAGGACGCCGTCAACGAGAGCGACCGGACCTGGCGGCTCAGCCTCAAGGAGGGCATCACCTTCCAAAACGGCAACCCGCTGGGCGCTGACCAGTTGGCGGCCCTCATGACCTGGCATCTGGCCAACAACAAGACCGTCACGGAGCAACTCCCCGGAGCCACCGTCGTCGTTGACCAGGACAAGTCCCTGCTGCTGACCACCCAGGCTCCCACACCGGGGCTGCGAAACATCCTGGCCGACGAGGCCTGCTTCACCGTCTTCGATCTGCCGAGCTACGAGGGCGCCGGCGACGATCCACAAAACCTCATCGACGCCAAGATCTACACCGGTCCCTACGTTCCGGTTTCCCTGAGTGACGAGAAACTGGTGATGACCGCCAATCCCACCTACTGGAACGGGACCCCGGGGCTGGGTGGGGTCGAGGTTCTCTTCGTCTCCGACGCAGGGGCCCGGATCAAGGCCGTCCAGAACGGGGAGGTGGACATCGCGCTCTACCCGCCCACCCAGCAGGCCAAGAGCCTGGAGGGCGACACCCGGGCGAAGTTCAGCCTGGGTGAACCCGGCGGCCCCAGCTTTTGCCTCACCATGAATGTCGCCAAGCCTGTGCTCGCCGAGGCCAAGGTGCGACGCGCCCTGCTGCGTCTCATCGACTACAAGGCCCTCGCCACCGATGTGATGCAGGGCTTCTACGAACCCGTCAGTTCCTTCTACGACCCGAAGCTCCCCTATGCCATCGACATCTGGAAGACCGATGTGGCCGAGGCGGAACAGTTGCTCGGTGAGGCGGGCGCTACCAAATCCGACAGTGGCTGGCTGCTGAGCAGCGGGGAACCGATCGCCTTCGAACTGCTGACCTATCCGCAGCAGCCCGATTCCGACACCCTCGCCCTGGCCCTGCAGGCCCAGTTCAAGGAACACGGCATCCGGGTCACCATCCGGCAGGTCTCCGACACCACCGCCGAGATGGAGGGCAGCAACTGGGACATCGGCGTCGTCAGCAACGGGACCGTCTCCTTCGGCGGCAATCCCATCCCGCCCCTGCAGCGTTACTACCGCACCGGCGGGAACCGCAACTATTCCCACATCAGTGACCCTGAGTTGGATGCCCTCATCGATGAACTCGCGGTCACCCTCGACGGGACGGCAGCCAAGGACCTGCTGGTCAAGATCCAGCAACGCATCGGTGATCAGGGCTACAACGGTTTCTGTGGTCGCCGCCGCCCGGCGGTGGTCGTCGGACAGCGGGTGCCGAACTACACCCCGCAGCACGCCCTCATCTGGGTGGACGCATCCACCCGCGTCGGCGCCTGAACCACGATGTACGCCCTGCGGCGTCTCGGGCAGGGGCTGCTCTCCCTGCTCGTGGTGAGCATCGCCATTTGGTCCCTGATGGCCTTCACCCCGGGGGATCCCGCCCTGCGGATCCTCCAGGCCCGGGGCATCCTGGAACCCACGGCGGAGCAAGTGGAGTTGCTGCGCGCCGAACTCGGCCTGGACCGTCCCCTGATCCTGCGTTACCTGGATTGGATGACCGGTCTGGTGCGCGGCGACCTGGGACCGTCCTGGGCGACGGGTCGTCCCATTTCCGATGAGTTCCTCAGCAGACTGCCCGCCACCGTGTTGCTGACCGTGGTGGCGCTGCTGCTGGCCCTGGCCCTCACCATGGTGCTGGGGATCCCGGCGGCGCTGTGGGCGTCGCGTTGGCCTGACACCCTGTCGCGTGGATTCGCGCTGGTGGCGCTGTCCCTGCCTTCCTTCCTCATCGGGGTGGTGTTGGTGGAGGTGATCACGCTGCGTCTCGGGCTGGGACGGGTCCTGGCCGACGGCACCATCGCGACGGTGTTCCTTCCCGCCCTCACCCTGGCCCTGGGACCTGCCGCCACGTGGTCACGGCTGTTGCGCACCGGGCTGTTGGAAACCCGTAACGCGCCCTTCCTCAGCGTGGCCCGGGGCCGAGGAGCATCCAGGAACTATCTGCTCACCCGGCATCTGCTGCCCCATGCCGCCCCACCCATGTTGACCGTGATCGGACTCAGCGCCGCGGCCCTGCTGGGTGGCGCCCCCGTGGTGGAGACGGTGTTCACCTGGCCGGGTGTGGGGTTGTACGTGGTCAAGGCCATCGACACCCGCGACCTCCCCGTCATCGCCGCGACGGCCCTGTTCGCCGTGGTGGTCTACCTGGTCACCAGCCTGGTCACCGATCTGCTGCTGGTCCGGATCGATCCCTCCCGGAAGGCGACGACATGACCACCTGGCGCGCCCTGTGGCGGCACAGGGAGGGGCGGCTGGGGATCGTCCTGGCCGTGGTGCTGGCCCTGCTGGTGCTCGCCGGACCGCTGTTCGCGATGGATCCCGACCAGGTCGACTACCGGGCGCAGCTCCAGGCACCCAGTCCCGGTCATCTCCTCGGCACGGATCAGGCCGGTCGTGATCTGCTGGCCCGTTCCCTCGTCGGCGGCACCACATCGTTGGGGGCTGCCGTGACGGTTTTCCTCATCACGTCAGCCGTCGGGATGCTCGCGGGGGTCGGGGCCGCGTTGAGCGGAGGAGTGGTCGACGCGGTCATCAGCCGGTTGATCGACATCATGCTCGGTCTGCCCTCCCAGGTGCTGGCGTTGGCCATCGTCGGTCTGCTCGGCCCGAGTTTCCCCAATCTGATCCTGGCGATGTCGATCACCGGCTGGGCGGGGTTGGCCCGGCTGGCCCGCACCTGCGCCCTCGGGTGCCGGCAGGAACCCTATGTCCAGGCGGCGCGCATGGCAGGGGTGTCGTCGTGGCGGATCCTGACCGGACACATCATCCCGATGGTCTGGAACCAGGTAATGGTGTTGGCCACCCTGGACATCGGATCGACCATCCTGGCGTTGAGTGGTCTTTCCTTCCTCGGGTTGGGAGCGCAACCTCCGACGGCGGAGTGGGGCAACATGCTCTCCGAGGTCCGCAGCACCTCGGCCGCGGCGCCCTGGCAACTGATCGGGCCGGGGCTCGGGTTGTTCCTGAGCATGGCCGCTGCTGCTCTCATCGCCGACGGGCTACGGGATGTCACGGAGGTGGGCAATGCCGTCGCGTGAACCGCTCATCACCGTGGAGGCGTTGAGCGTAACCTATCCCAACGGGGTGAAGGCCCTCGATGAGGTGAGCGTGGAGATCCCCACCGGGGCTCGCGTAGCGCTGGTTGGTTCCTCCGGGTCCGGGAAGTCCACCCTGGTCAAGGCACTGTTGGGGCTGCTGCCCATCGGCAGTGAGGTGACAGGACGGGTCGAGGTGACCGGAATCGACATGGTGCACGGCAATCCGGAACAAATCCGGGCCGCCCGGGGACTGGTCGTCGGATACATCGCACAGGATCCCTACGCGGCCTGCGACCCGTTGCGCAGCATCCGGCACCACATCGAGGCGGCCTGGCGGATGCACCGGCTCAGGCCCCCGGAGCAGGCAGCCCCCAGCCAGCTCGGCTCGGTGGGCATCGAGGATGCACAACGCCGAGCACAGGAACGACCCCACACCTTTTCGGGTGGGATGTTGCAGCGGGCATCCATCGCGGCGGGCACCGTGCATCATCCCCGGCTCGTCCTGGCGGATGAGCCGACCAGCGCCCTGGATGCGGAACTCGCCGACGGTGTGCTGGGGCTGATCGACGAACGTTCCACGGGGCTGCTGCTCATCACCCACGACCTCTCCCTGATCGGGGAGCACTGTGACCGGACCCTGGTGATGCACCAGGGGCGGATCGTCGAGGACGGGGCCACCTTGGAGTTGCTGACCCATCCCCAGACCTCGGCGACTCGACGTCTGGTCGAGGCCTGTCCCCGTCTCAATACGGCACCCGGTGATCCCCGGCCGGCCGGGCGGCCCGTGATCCGGGCGCAGGGACTCACCCACGGTTACGGAACCCCCTTGTTCCAGGACCTGGATCTGACGGTGCGGGCCGGTCAGGTGTTGGGAATCCAGGGGCCGAGCGGCTGCGGTAAATCCACGCTGCTCCGGTTGCTCGCCGGATTGGAGCAGCCCCAGGCGGGCAGGGTCGAGTTCCTACCGGACACCGGCGCGGTGCACCGACGACCCGCGGGTTTCGTGATGCCGGTGTTCCAGAACCCGGTTGGCAGTCTGTCGCCGCGTTGGCCGATCTGGCGTTGCCTGGCCGAGCCGTTGCGGGCGCGCGGGGAACGCCGGAGCAGGGACGAATGGGTGGAGCTGGCGCAGGAGAAACTGTCCGAGATCGGACTCGGCGCGGTGGATCCCCGCCGCAGGTCCCGTGAGCTCTCGGTGGGGCAGGCGCAACGTGTGGCGATTGCCCGCGCGATGGTCGCCCGGCCCGCCGTCATCGTCGCCGACGAACCAAGTGCCAGTCTTGACGTGCTGAGCGCCCAGGTCAGCTGCTCCATGCTCACCGCGGCAGCTGACGAAGGGGCTGCGGTGGTCGTCGTCAGTCATGACACCGCCCGGTTGCAGACGATGGTCGACCGGTTGCTGGTGTTCCGGGACGGGGTGGTGCGACAACAACGCTGAAGGGAGTCGCGCCCGGCCCGAGTCGAAACCACCCTTTGAAGCTGGTCGAGTCAGCACGTGAGCGTTCTTTCCCCAAGCCGGTCGAGTCAGCACGTGAGCGCCCTTTTCCCAAGCCGGTTGAGCCAGCACGTGAGCGCCAGCGAACGGCTGAGTCGAAACCACCGGCAGCCGAAAAGCAGACCCCGCCCCGGCTCCCCGGACACACCCAAATTGGCCTCGACCCGATCTACTCGCTGCTGTTCGCAGGTCGGACTCGAATGGTCTGCGAAGGAATCGGAAGGTTCCTATTCGTATGCCGGCGTGCCCTGCGGTGTGAAGAACCGCGCTATGACCACGTCGCCGCCCAGGACGATCTCCACGACGGTCCCGGAGGGATGCTCCCATGCGACGTATCGGGGTTCCTCCACCTCCACGCGGAAGGGTGTGCCCCAGGCCCGGGTGCCTGCCTCCTCGTAACGCAGGAAGCAGTTCCGGAGCGGTTCGTCGGCGGAATCCGCCTTGGCCAGGGTGCAGGAAAGCACCGTCACCACCCCGGAAGAATCCGGGAGCGCCACCACGGTGGAAGGACCGGTGGGACCGCCTACGAACCGCCATGGAAACCCGTCCCTACTCCAGCCCAGGGAGGCCGCGGCGGCGCGACCCGAGAAGGTTTCCAGGTCGATGGGCCAGTCGAGGGCGGCCACTTGGTCCACCCAGGAGAGAAAACCGTTCAGGGACAGGGCGGTCATCGCTTTACTCCTCGGACAGCGCGGGAATGACAGGTCCGGTTCCGCCCCATTTGATGAGCAGTTCTCGGTTCGGGCTGAATCGTGCGTACCGGATGCCACCGTCGTTGTCGACCGTCACCAGTTCGTAGACGACACGGACGGCGCCTGCCGCCAGATTCCTGAAGAACTCGCGGTGGCTTCCAGTTTCCTTCAAGCGGCGTAGTTCCTGGACCAGGCGGGGATCCTGGCCGTCTCCGGTCAGGAGATCCGTGAGGTATTCCAGGCTCCCCCGCTCGGCGATGGTGCCGTCGGAGATCCTCCGGCATCCCCAGATTTCGTAACCGTCGATCTCGGTTTCGCAGACGATCAGGTGATCGCGCTCGTCGACTGCGACGTGATTGAGTTTGCTGGAAACCGCGGACGCGTCCCAGCCGTTCCCGATGATGACCGTGTATCCCAGGTCCCTGCTCCGGTGGTATGCCGCCCTGGCCAGGATGTTGGCGGTGGAGTTCCGGTAGGTGACAGTAGATGCGGCGGACCGCGAGAGCATCTGATACGCCTCGTAGGCCCGCTCCAGCCTCGTGGGATCACCGCCGTGCACTACCAGGGCAAGCTCGCGTGCTATCTGGCTGTCGGTCTTGTCCATGGGTCACGCCTCCTGCCGCAAGTGTAGGCCGGGAGGGTCCGGTGAGCTCTTGGAGCCCCCGGTCACTGCCCCTTCCCCGCCCATCCCCACGATCAGCCGGCGGGCGTTGCGTTGAGGTTGCCGGTTTCCGGCGGGGGCGCAGGGCGGGTTGCTGAATCAGGTGTGTTCTCGTTGGAGGCCGAGGGTCGGGAGGTCGAGCTCATCGGTCCCGACACTACGCTCCTCCTCAGGGATCTCATCACGATAATCGGGATAACTCCACGCCTAGTAGACGAGCCGCTCCGGGGAGTCGACATCACCAATGGCCCGAAGCCGAATGACACACGCCCGGACAACGTTTCGGATAATGACGCTGGGTGTGGGCCAGGGAAGCTCCTGCTTCCACGTGAAACCATCCTCTGGACTGCTATAGGTTTTGCGGATGGCAGTCCACGACAAGTGAGACATACTCTCTTTCATATACATTTTTTTCAAATCAGCCCATTGAGGGATCGTCACTCGTAATAGCGGGCCCCTTGGGGAGTATAAAGAGTAACAGTCACCTCATGCGGACCGCGCACCAGCTCACACACTCCATCGTTTATAGCCCTCCAAGCCTTGAGGGGACGTTTTCCAATAGCCGTTTTGAAAGCTTCTCCCCATTCGACCGACCCCGCATTAGCATAATTGACGAAGTGATCGTTCAATCGGGCAAGCTCACTCCGACTTCCGTCCTTCTCAGCTTTGACTGCGGCAAAAAGAATTCTGCGAACCTCGCCAGTGCTTCTTCTTCCCACCAAGACATATTCGGAGCAGTTTGAAAAGGTGGCAGTGAGCACTTGGTCGCCATCGAAGATGGCCCATCCGAACTCACCCGTCGCGATCTTCGTGAATTCTCCGGCGGTCATGGGCCAAGGGAGGCCGGCGAGGCGGTTGGCCCATGTGGTGAACTCTTTGGTAGTCAGTGCGGTCATGGCGTGGCTTGGTTTCCTCCCCCTGGGCAGGCGTGGGGATTGTTTGCTCCTGAGGTGGTCCTTTCTTTCCTGGTTTTACTGGTTGTGGAGTGGTGTCACCACTCGATGAGGACCTCGTCGAGATGGTTGGCCTGGAAGGTTTCAGCGAGAGCATCTACCACTCGCTGGGCCGGCCAGTCATCAGGCACTCGGATGAGGGCACCATTCCCGAGGCGCTCGGTGGTCAAACCTTCCGCATGCGAGGTGACGGCTCCGACCCAGTCATTGATCCACACCCGATACCCAAACGAAATCTTCCAGCCACCCCGGCGGGTCATGCGAAGAACAGCTCGCTCCTGACCGGTGACGAATGCGGGATCGAGTGCCATGACGGCAGCGTAAACCGAAGCGTCCCACAACTCACCCGCCGACGCATGCTCAGAGTGGTAATACTTCTGCATCAAACGAGGCGAAGCGATTCGCTCGATGAGTCGCTCCGTGCCGGCTCGCACATTGAAGTCGGTGTTCAAAGTGTCAGTGCCGTTGAGTAGGGTGATGCTGTATCCGGCTCCGCGGCTGATTTTGCCTTCCTCGGTCCTCACCGCATTGTTCTTAACCACTGTGATCAAGTCTTCCTCGGTGCCGTCCCACTCGCCCTCCAATGGTTCCCATGGTCCCGTCTCGAGTCGGGTGGAGAAGTCTTTCATGAAACGCATTGTTCGGTGGGCGATGCCTTCCGGTGTTTCATCGAGACGTGTCCAACACGCATACACGGAAATATCATCGAGATCATAGGTCATGTTCGTGGTTACCTTTCAGGAGTGTAGATCACATCAATATCATGAAACTCCTTTTCGAATTCTGAACTTATTCTTGGGGGATGCCGAGTTCAGGGATCGCAAGATCCATGTCTCCGGGGATGTGCTCCTCACCCTGGGGAGTTTCCCGCCAGACAGGGTATCGCCAAGCCGCGTAACACAACCGTTGAGGGCTGTCGATCCCTGCGACGTCCCGGAGGCGGGCAATACAGGCCGCAACGACCTCAAGGATGGTTCGGCTGGGGTGGGCCACGGATAGTCACGCCGCCACACGAGCCCTTCCTTCGCAACCGCAAAACCAGCCTGCGTGAAGAAAACACGCTGCTCAGGAGTAAAGGTGGTGGAGGCTCCTCGGTCTCCCTTGACGTTCTCCGCGGAGAACTCGGCCTGGAGTCCATCGACGCCGTTGAGGGATCCCAAACCAGCGAACTGAATGAACGGAACCTTGCCTCCCGCTAGTTTGATGGTGATCATCTCTCGTTCCTCAAGGTCGAGGAGCACGGATATCAAGGCTGACTCGAAATCTTCCCAAGTCTCGGATACCGTCATATCTATTTTCTCACTTCCATACAGAGAGGAATGGTTTTCAGGAATCCAACGCTCACCTATTAAGCCTTATTTACAGTAATTCTCAAGAATGTTCTGAGTAGGAGTTTTACTGGTCGGCACGCTGCCCGTGAATAAACTTTACCGTATCGGCTGTTTCGCCAACGGACAGGGAACAGCGTCAAGAAGACCCCATGGGCGACCCGCGACCCGCAGTCGCCAATAACAGAATCGAGTTCTTGAGCAGCTTCATTCTTATCTCTGCTGAAACAGGTCCAGCAGTGCCCAAGCAGCACGGTTCGCAGAACGATCGACATGCGAAACCCCCTTCTTGCTTGCTCTTTCCAGCCCATCCCACAACCGCCATCTTCACTCGTAGTATCGGGCCCCTTGAGGAGTGTAGAAAGTGAACAACACCAAAGACGTTATCCGGACAATCTGCAGAATGCAACCGGTCGGATGATTCCATGCCATCAACGGCTCCTTACCATGCTCCGTTTTAAATGGCTCCCCCCACGCATTCGAACCAGCTGCCACATAGCCAACGAACAGGTCATTCAACAAGGTTTTGTTCACATGTTCTTTTGACCCAGCTCTACCTAAAGGAAAGAACGAGTCATTGATTCTGCCATCAGAGCTCTTTCCCATCAAGACATACTCGGAGCACTTTGAGAAGGTAGCGGCGAATCGTTGTTTCCCTTCGGTAGTGCTCCATCCGAAGTCTTTGACTGCTGTTGTGGTGAATTCTTCCAAGGTCATGGGCCATGGGAGGTTTGCGAGGCGGTTGGCCCATGTAATGAACTCTTCGGTGGTCAGTGCGGTCATGGTGTGGGTTACTTTCCTTTCGGAACGATCGTTATTTTGAGGTCTCCTTTTCCGTCCCATGTGAGCATGATTTTACCACCGGGTGGCGCGATCCTGAAGTTGGATGCCGTCACGTTGCCGTTGGTGCGGGCCTGGATTAGTTCGTAGGCCAGTTCAACCTTCCCAGCGGCCAGGTTCTCAAAAAACTTCGGATGTTTCCCTTCCCGCTTCAAGCGCGTCAGGGTCTCGATGATGCGGGGATCTTGGTTCTTCCCACTCAGGAGGCCTTTGATGTAGTCCAATGAGGCTTATTCATAGGGGTGTTTTGGTTTCCCTCAGCTAACGGTTTACCCGAGGGGGACGTGAAGAGGGTGTCAGATGGTTTGTGTAAGGGGTGTGGTCGGATCCTGAAGGAGATGAGATTGTGAGTATGAATGAAACGCGGGCTGCGGCTCGTGATAGGCAGCGTGAGATTGCTGAGGAGTTGAAGGCGTCGGGTGCGTTGGACGGGATCTTCGCCCAGATCGACGCGGGCGCTGCGTTGACAGGCTCGGACGGCCTGTTGTCGGAGATGCTCAAAGCCGTCCTTGAGCGGGGCCTGGAGGTCGAGATGAGTGATCACCTGGGCTATGACAGGGGCGACCCGGACGCGGCGGCATATCCTAACTCGCGTAACGGCACGAGCGCGAAGACGGTGTCCACCGAGGTTGGTGACGTGATTCTGGACGTGCCGCGGGACCGGGCCGGCGCGTTCGCCCCGATGCTGGTTCCCAAAGGGCAGCGTCATCTGGACGGGCTGGATGCGGTGATCATCAGTCTGTACGCCGGGGGGATGACGGTGCGTGATATCCAGCACCACCTAGCTTCGAGCATCGGCACTGATCTGAGCCACGAGACGATCAGCAAGGTCACCGACCAGATTAGCGAGGAGGTCTTGGCTTGGCAGCATCGGCCCCTGGAAGCGCTCTACCCGGTTATCTACCTGGACGCGCTGGTGGTCAAGGTCCGTGACAGCGCGCATGTGATCAACAAGGCTGCCCACATCGCCGTAGGCGTGGGCATGGACGGTGTTAAACACGTGGCTTAGGTATTTGGATCCAGACCCATGAAGGAGCCAAGTTCTGGGCCGGGGTCTGTGCCGAGCTGGCCAACCGCGGCGTGCGTGACGTGCTGATCGTGTGCTGTGACGGGCTGACCGGCTTGGCCGAGGCCATCGAAGCCACCTGGCCTCAGGCCACCGTTCAGACCTGCGTGGTCCACCTGATCCGGGCCGCCACAAGGTTCGTGTCTTACAAGGACCGTAAAGCCGTCTGCGCGGGGCTGCGGCCGGTCTACCAGGCAGCCAACGAGGAGGCCGCCATGGAGGCCCTGGACGCCCTTTGACAGCAGCGAGCTGGGTCAGCGCTACCCCGCGGCCGTCAAGACCTTCACCGACGCCTGGGACAGGTTCGTGCCCTTCCTGTCCTGCCCGCCGATGCTGCGCCGGGTCATCTACACCACCAACAGCATCGAGTCGTTGAACTACCAGCTGCGCAAGATCATCAAAAACCGTGGTCAGAGCCCTCAACGATGCCGCGGTGGTCAAACTGTTGTGGCTGGCGATCTGCAACATCGAGGACAGGCGCACCCGACAGCGGGACAAAGAGAAAGGGCTACCAGCCGACAAACGAAAAGCACCCGGCCGACTCATTGAGGAAGTAACAACCACAGCCCTCCAACAGCTGGCCCTTGCCTACCCGGAACGAATCAACCCCCACCTGTGACCCAAACCACTTACACAAACAACTTGACGTTGATACTGGAAACAGCCGCCGAGGGCATGACCCACAACTTGACTGACGGCCCCGCTCAGGTGTCTGTCTTCGCTTTGATCTGTCTGCCCTTGGGCAGTGCCGGAGCGTCGGCCGGCCGGGCATGACCTCATAGGAGCGTGATCCCTGGACCGGTATCTCGTCAACGTCTTGTCTGCCATGCCCGGCCGACGCTTCCCAATTGTGAAACACCAACGAAGGGAAGTACACGATGACCGACGAGCGCAGGCCCGTCATCGCGGGCGTCAACACGCACAAGGACACCCACTATGCCGCAGTGATCAGCGTCACCGGCGAGCACCTCGCCGCCGCGGAGTTCCCCGCCACCCAGGCCGGCTACCAGGCGTTGCAGTGGTTCATCACCTGTCACGGCGTGCTCGCGCGAGCCGGAGTCGAGAGCACGAACTCCTACGGCGCGGGCCTGTCCCACCATCTCCATGATGCAGGCGTCCAGATCCTCGAGGTAATCCGCTCTTCCCGGCAGATCCGGCGGATGCGGGGGAAGTCCGACGAGATCGACGCGTACGCCGCGGCGCACATCGCCCTGGCCGCCACAAACACCATCACGGCCAACACCGGCACCGGGAACATCGAAGCGATCCGCCTGATCCACACCGCACGCCGCAGCGCGCTGAAATCCCGCACCGAGGCGATCGTGCAACTCAAGTCGCTGCTCATGACCGCGCCCAAGCACATCCGCGCCGACTACCGCGACCTAACCCGCCACCCATCTCGTCCCTCACCCGGCCGCCTCACACGCCCAAACCGGTGACGACCAGATCGCTGCCCGCACCCGGACCGCGCTCAAACGCCTCGCGGCCCGCTACCAGCAGCCCGACGAGGAGATCGCCGCGCACGACAGCGACCTCACCCAACTCGTCGAGACAGTCAACCCCGCCCTCGTGCAGGCCAAGGGCATCGCCACGATCACTGCCGCACAACTGCTGATCACCGCGGGCGACAACCCCGAACGGATCGCTTCCAAGGCCGCGTTCGCGATGCTCTGCGGCGCCGCGCCCATCCCCACCTCATCTGGCCGCACCACCCGTCACCGCCTCAACCGCAGTGGCGACAAAGCAGCGAACTCCGCCCTGCACCGCATCGCGCTGGTCCGCCTCGCCACCGACCCCGACACGCGCGCCTACGCAGCCAAGCGCACCGCCGAGGGCAAAAGCAAGAAGGACATCCTCCGCTGCCTCAAGCGCGCCATCGCCCGCGAGGTCTTCCACCTCACCACCCACCCCCAGCCCGTGCAATCCGCAGCCGATCTCCGGCCCGCACGCCGGCAACCCGGGCTCACCATCACCGACGTTGCAAACGCCCTCGGATACGGCATCACGAAGATCCCACACATCGAACGCGACCACACCCGCGATACCCAATTCCTCCATGAATACCGCGACTGGCTCACCTCGCAGCAACCCATCAGAACCGCCACTTGACAACAATAGGAGCATCAAGCTCACACGTGCTCATCCACCCCGACCGTGGTAACACCATCAAGGCGGTGCTGTCAATGAACAAGTTCATTACCGGCAGCCAAGATTACTTCGCATACGGTGCTCCAAGCTACTCCAAGATTGGTCGCAACCCTAGCAATTGACATCCGGTCGACCACGATTGACATGACTGCCTCGTCACGTGACAGCTTTCCCTGCGACGGGGCCGCAGCCCGAATGTCATGACGCCACACCTGGCGGCACAACCGGTATCTGTAAAGCGCTACCATCACTTCCAGGAACATTGGTTTCCAGCCATAAGGCACATGCACCAAACATGTGCGACCGCGTCATGACGGACTCCCTGCCCGACACGACCCGGACACGGCGCCGGCGGTGTGGTGGGACGGCAACACAGCACAGTGTGATCGGACTCGACCCGCTGGCAGGTCACGCTCAACCCAAGCCGATCAAGCCGGCAGAACGTATCAAGACGTGGTGGGGCAGCGTTTCGCACAAGGGGCCTTGGGCTTCAGATGAGGCGTAGGCACCTTCATCCTGCCCACCCAAGGACCCCCCTCCAACCCCACCACCCACCGCCTTCTGCGAAGAGCCGCCAAAGTGGGACACAGCAGGTGTACCAGCCGCAGGCCACGAGAAGGAGTCGTTCCTCAGCTTGTGCCGACCTTCAGTCGGTAGTCGCCTAACCTCCCATCAAAATTCGCGCAAGCGTTCCCGCAAACTTGCCAAGCAACGACCCCATTGCCCCTGCAACACCATTTGCGAAATTCTGAATCCAAGAACGCAAAGAATTCTCACCTTGAGAACGAACCCTTGCAGCCTCTCTTGAATTCTGTTCAACAATATGCGCAAACATTGAAAGTGTAGCCGTAATATCCCGTATCGCCAAATCGACATCGGAGCTATCGAAGACATGATCGCATTGGCAATAGAAAGTCGTCTCCCAGACCGACCACTGTTTATAACAGTCTTCACAGCGACAGTCACGCGTGTCAGGATCCAACTCTATCCGCCCGCGATAAACACAGTTTCGATGGTAGGAATACGTCCACTGCTCGCGGCAATTCGGGCATCGCGGAAAAGGAAAAGGAAGCCACATACTCACCTCTAAAGCGGTCCTATACGGCGAGACGCCTTGTAACTCTTACGAAACTCATCTTTGGCAGTTGCAAAAGCGTTCCGGCTGATTTGAACATAATCAGCGACCATCGCTGCGATCTTAGCAGCCGCGATCCCCAAAACCTTCGCCGCCTCCTGCATGAAGCCATTCAGCCAATCACGCAATGAGGCCTGCGACATTTCAGCGATTCGACCGTGTTCACGTTCTTCCTGCGCGATAAGTTTGCTCAATCGAGCAAACGTCTCCGCATAGGTAGGATCCGAGGGAGAAATGTCATTCATCCACGTTCACGCTCCCACCATTCCTCGGCAGTCCATCCCCGAAGCGCCATGTGCCGAAGATCTTCTTGCGTCATGGCAGCCACGATGGCAGCACGCTCCGGAACAACCTTGGGCTTCCGCGGATGCTCACCGATGGCGGCGGCCAAGAACTTGGGGTCTGCTAACTCTCGGAAATCCGCAAGATCCATACGTTGTTCCAACACCCATTTTCGGTTAGCTGGCATGGCATCCATGAGAAGCCTGAAAAGTAGCGGAAGTTGATACCGACCGAGGGCTGAGTACGTTACGATTCGCGGCGGGCTACCACTGGGCAGAACCGTGGAGATAACATCCGAGAAGTACTTTTCTGCATCATTAAGATTCCAGATCTGCTCTTCACTCGGAATGGATGCATACTTCCGCCAATCACCTGGCTGAATAGCATCCGCTTTATTGAGACCAAACACGAGGCGCTCCAGAAGCGGCTGCCTCCCTCCCGCGAACACAGAACTGATCTGGCGTTGGATAAACTCAAGCATTCGGTCATTTACCGGATGAACCCAAAGAATCACATCCGCAGCAGGCAGAACCTTACGGTAGAGAGCAAGGATCTCATCGGCTTTTTGGATCGATTCACCGAGCCCCGGAAGGTCCAGAACATGAACTATCCCCTTGTTGCCAGAATGGTCGAAAACGTGAACATCGAAACGGTCAGAGTTACGCGTAGTTGGACGGGAATGCCCCACTGCCGCACCCGCGTTGAACAGAGCGTTCAGGGTCGTAGACTTCCCTACACCCGCCTCCCCTACCACTGCAATCGTCGGTACGGGTTCATTTCTATAGGCCTGTTCTAGTCGCTGCAGCATCTGCTCCCTCTCAGATTCAGGCAGTTCTTTATTGCCACTAAAAGCCTTTTTAAAAGCTTCCATAAATCGCTCCGCTGCGCTCATCACTCCTCCTCGCTGCTCAGCCTAGCTACTCGAGTATCTGGATGCCTAATCAGAGCTGTGGATTGCTATGGGTTTTACTTATGACGAGAAAATATCCACAACTATCCCGTGTTCTCTATAGAAACGAACAGCAGGCAGCTCTACCGGCAAATCCTGATGGAAAACCTGATCACTGGCGCATAGGAACCAGTGATCAGGAAAATTCGAAATCTCATTCAGCCGGCACCGGCCATCAGGCACGCTCCCGCTGGAGGCCTAGGGTCGGGAGGTCGAGTTCATCAGTCCCGACACTACGCTCCTCCTCGGGGATCTCATCACGATAATCGGGATAACTCCACGCCTTGTAGACGAGCCGCTCCGGAGAATCGACATCACCGATGTCCCGAAGCCGGATAACACACGCT
>ERZ773003.733-NODE-733-length-22604-cov-32.900395_pt1 | contig 22604 bp, 14 predicted proteins | sample MGYA00580668_ERZ773003 | MGnify/ENA primary metagenome ERZ773003 (study PRJEB29015, sample SAMEA2738002) | human oral metagenome | biome: human oral; feature: human-associated habitat; material: dental | place: China | collected 2126 ... | reverse complement strand
TGCCAATGATGATTTTTTTGATACGCTGTACGGCGCCTATCAAATCAAACGCGTTAAAGCAGCTCGCTTTATTAACGCAAAAGGAGGCGCAAGAGGATATGTAAAAGAACTATTGATCTCAAATTTTTAAGTATGAGCAACTAAATAAAAATGCGAAGGCAGTTGTCTTCGCATTTTTGTATCTTAAAAAGGAATGTCTTCATCGGGGACAGGTGTACTCGACATTGTCGCCTGTGTTGTTCCCTGTGTTCCTTGTGATGCCGGTGGTGGGAATTGTGTCGTTACTGGAGCCTGCGTTGTTGGCATAGCAGGTTTCATTGTCTCTTGTCTAGGTTGTGCCTGCTCTGAGAAGCTGTTCTCTTGTGCAGGCGCAGTTGTTGTAGAAGTTCTCAAGAAAGAGCCCATGGTTTCCCTTTCCAAGGTGTTTTTTCGCTCAGGAGGAAACTCGATGCGCTCGGCAATAATTTTTGTACGTGTCTGTTTTGTTCCTAACTTTTCAAAAGTGTCGTTGTCAAGGCGCCCTTCAATAAAAACAAAATCTCTTTTTTGTGCTCTTTCGCTTGCAAATTCAGCCGTTTTCCCCCATGCGTCTACCGTGAAGAAATTTGAGTTATAGCCTCCGTCGGAAAGTTTCTTTCCCTTGCTGACAGCGAGCACAAAGTTCAATACTTGGTTTCCGTTCAATGTATAACGACAAACAGGATCGGTAGCAATGAAGCCACTGATAGTAACGCAATTCATAAACCCTCTTCCTTTTCTATTGTCTCATCGTCCATTCTCTTCCAGGCTGTCCCCTGTTATCATCGAACGCAGTCTTGCAGTCCGGGTAGCCACTACACGACCAAAAGTAACCCTTCTTTCCTTTTCGACGGAGAAGGGGACGTCGGCATTTAGGACATCGCGGTTGATTTTTTGGTGGAGGGATGACAAGATTTTTTGCATTTGTCAAGAGTTCGTCAAGAAAGATTTCTTGCTCAGCATTGAAGTCTTTGATCGACATTTCTCTTCGACTGATCTTATCGAGCGCATCTTCCCACTGCGCAGTAAGGTCAGGATAAAGAAGCCGTTCCGGAAGGATCTTGCAGACGGTTAGGGCAAGGTCACTAGGAACGAAATATTTTCCTTTCTTCTCGATAAAACCTTTCTTTTCAAGCTCCTCGATCATGCCAGCACGTGTCGCTTCTGTGCCGATGCCAGCACATTCCTTTAGTTTTTGTGCAAGCGTCTTATTGTGGACGTACTTAGCGATTTCTTTCATCGCTTGAATGAGCGTCGCGCCTGTGAAACGTGCCGGTGGTGTCGTCTTCCCTGCAACGATACGACCATTGACAAAGGTTGCATTGTCTCCTTCTGCCATACGAGGAAGATTGCTTGTACGTTCTTCAGTGGATGCTGTATCTTTTGCATAGATCGTCTTCCATCCATCCTGTAAGATGACAGTTCCTGATGCACGAAAAGTTTCTCTTGCGCTTTGCACTTCGACATTTGTCGTGAGAAATTTTTGCTCAGAATAAAACTGTGCAATGTAAGATTTTGCGATGATGGCATACATGATTCTCTCATCATCTGTAAGTGAAGGAAGACTTGCCTTTTGCATTGTCGGGATGATGGCATGGTGTGCCGTGACCTTCTTGTCGTTCCATGCACGACTCTTGATCGTTAGGTCTGTACCTTGTGCAAATGCCGCAAATGAAGCAGGTTGCTCCGCAAGGTGTGCGAGGATTTCCTTTGCATCTTGGAATTGGTTTTCGGGAAGATACGTGCAGTCAGAACGAGGATAGCTCGTCAGTTTTTTCTCGTAAAGCGCTTGCTGAATATCTAATATTTTCTGTGGCGAGAAGCCTGTCAGTTTGCCCGCTTCCATTTGCAGAGAGGAAAGAGAAAAGGGCAGCCGCTGTGCACTTCTTCCTTCTTTTTGTTCGACTTTCGTGATGCGCAAGTTCTGCGTTGCAGAGGCATCGGCAAGAATTTTTTCCGCTACTGTCTTGTCGAGGATGTGTCCTTCTGCATCCAAACCTGCGCGATCATCTTTCTTCCATTTAGCGACGAAGTCACCGTTTGTATGATGAAGAAGAAGTTCGGGCGTATAAAAAGTTTTCGGTTGAAATTTTCGATGTTCTATCTCACGGCGAACGATCAGCCCTAGCGTTGGCGTCTTAACACGACCGACACTGATCGTTGCAGAGTAACCAACCTTTTGCGCAAGAATGGTATAGATGCGTGATAGGTTCATACCGATGAGCCAGTCTGCACGTTGACGTGCCAGAGCAGAATTTCGCAGTCCAGAGAATTCACTGTTGGGGCGAATTTCTTTCAGCGCTTCTCGTATAGAAGTCTCGTCGAGTGCATTCAGCAAGATGCGCTCGATTTTTTTCTCTTGCAGCACGCCGACGTGATTAAGCAGTTCGTCAACAAGAAGCTGTCCTTCACGATCTGGATCGCCTGCATTGACAATCACGTCTGCTTCTTGGGCAAGTTTTTTCACAATGTTGTACTGCTTTTTGGCAGACGGCTTGACTTTCAGTTTCCATTTGGTTGGACGAATTGGCAGATGCTCGACACTCCATTTGGCATATTTTTCATCGTAATCACTAGGCGAAAACTGTTCAAGGATGTGACCAAAGAGCCATGTCACGGTATCACTGCCAACGTAAATGCAGCCATCCCCTCGAGAACTTTTTGTGCCTAGACTCTCTAATCCTTTTGCCAAAGCCGTACCCATACTTGGCTTTTCAGCGATGAAGAGACGTCTCACATTGTCCCCTCCTCATTCGTATGAGATGGTTCTGGGGATGATGGATGTTCCTGTAAGGAATTTTCGTCTGGACTATCCTCCGTTGATACATTTTGTGCAGTGACAATAGCATCGACCTTTTGCACAGAGGAAATGCCACTTGCCGTCACATATGCACCAAAGAGCGCGTTTCTTTGGTGCGTAAGTGCAGCAAGCTCACTCTTTACCTGTTCCATTTTCTGGATAGCAGTCTCAAGTGCCGTAGTCGTTCTGGCAATCCTCGCATCGAGTCCTTCTATCTTCGTTTTTAGAGCTTTTAGCTGGTGTGGATTCATTTTTTCGTTCCCTGTTCCGTCCATGCGAAAGCTCCTTTCTTTTCAAGTGCATCCCTGGCATCTCTGCTTTGCATGAGTATAGCAAGCTCGTTCTCTGTCTGCTCCACATATTTGATTGCTGTTTCAACCACAAGGCTCGTTTTAGAAATTTTGTCATCGAACGCTTCTAGTTTTTCCCCTATTTTTTCTTCTAAGGCTTTCAAGTTTTTGAGTAAAGCTTGTAACTCATCCATCTGCATGCTCCTTTCTTTTTGCATCCCCCCTTGGCAAATAGTATAGCACAAAAAGTACCGACGAAAATCCGAATCGTTTCATTTTTGAAACGATTTAGTTCATGAGAGGTCTCCGAGTATGGTAAAATATAGACGAGCTGGGCGATGTATAGGTGCACTTAGGCGTTTCTCGAAAAATCGAGAAACGCATTCACGCAACAAAGAAGGATTCTTTTTGGCTTGCCCCTGCCGATTTGCAAATTTTTCTTGCCAGTCGCCTTCGCTCCTTGAACCTTTCGGTTAATGATCATGGACGCGAGACATTTGAAAATCACGGAGAAGAAATACAAAAGGAGGTGTGCGTCATGGCTTGTTATCATTTCCGTATCAAGTCGGATAAGAAGTCCAATGGTATGCGCATTTCCTCTCTTCAGCATGTGATGTATGTCAATCGTGAGGGACGATTTAAGAACGTCGATGCCGAACAGGAGCTCTATGGAGCGCGGCGCACGTTTAAAAATCTCATCACAGGTGAGCGAGCCATCCTTTCGATGCCGAAGCAGGAAATGCTTCTCTACTCCTCCCCTTTCGGAAGGATAAAGCTCGACAAAAATGGCATTCGCTTAAGTGCGGATGCCTCAAGAGAAACGTGCGCAATTGCACTGAAAGCTGCGCAGAAAATCTTTGGCGATGAGCTTGAACTTTCGGGTGATGCCTCGTTCCAAGAAAAGGTTTTATCTGCCAATGCCACGCTTTCTTTTGGTGCGCATTTCTGTGACATCAACCTTGAATTAGAAAATGAAAAGCGTGTAAGGGAGTGTGAAGAACTTGAGCGATACGATCGAATCTCTGAAGGACGACCTCGACCTTTTAAACAAGGAATCGTCTATCGAAATGCCGGCGGAAGAAGTTTCGAGCCAAGAAGACGCACAGGAGTTTCCTCTCGCTTCAGCGATAAAGGAAAGCCAAAGTATCTCTCCGATTGCCTCCGTGGAAGCGATGAGCGAGAGTCCAACCTTTCGGGACGTAGCGGAACGGTTTCCAGAACTTCTTCCGTCGAAGGAAAGCATCTGCGCTTCATGCGCAGCAGGGCTGTGGATGCTGAAGGAAAACGAACTCGCGTGTTATTGCCGCATGATGAACATGTTCAGCTTCTCGAGCGAGCACGATCCATCGCCCGTCCTTTTATGCGACGGTCCCTTTCTCGCCGTAGAGAGCAAATAACCGAGACAGCTAACGAGATTCTGAAGAATATGCAGAACAGTATAGGCAACGACTTTGCCTATGCACACCTAGAATATATTAACCGAGAAGCCGCGTATCAAAACCGTGGCGGTTGTAAGATGACCGGGCATCATCTTCCACGTTGGGCAGAGGGAAGTGCGATGCGATTTTTCCATGCAGCGGATCGCTATGAGCGCAAGAATGGCGAACGCTACAAGGAAATTGTATTCTCGCTGCCCAATGAACTCCCCCTTGAACAAAGTAAAGAAATCCTGGATCGCTTTCTTGAGGCACATCTTAAGAAACATTATTACGCATGGGCAATTCATGAAAAAGTCGGCGCAATGTCTATTGGTGAACGGCATCCACATGTCCATATTATGTTTTCTACGCGTGAGAATGACATATTGGAAAACGTTCCACTCTTTGATGAAAAAAGGCAGAAGACAGGAGAGCATTGGGAGCGTTCCCCCAAGCAGTATTTCTCACGCTACAATGCTGAAAATCCTGTCTTTGGCGGCGCAAAAAAGGCGGAAAAGTGGAGAGGAAAATATCGTGCACAATATCTCTTGAAGCTGCGGGAAGACTATGCACGTTTCACCAATGAAGTCCTTAAAAAATACGACGTGAAGTCAAAAGTCAGCCATCTCTCGCTTAAGGCACAGCGTCTTGAGGCAGAGCAGCGCGGGGACTATGTTCTTGCAGAAATCCTGAACCGTGTACCCGAACAAGGCATGAGTCCCACAGCTATTGTGCAGGATGATATTGTCGTAAAAGGACAGAAAGAAATTCGAAAGCTTGGAGATTCGCAGCTGGATGAAATTCTATCGCGTGAGCTTCGGCAGGTGGCGAAGAAAGAAAAAAAGAGCGAGAAAGCCTTTGCCAATCTGCAAAAGAAGCACGATGCTCTTATGGCAGAAAATTTCAACGACGCTGTGTTCTACGCTGAGAGAGAAAGTCTGGAAGACATGCGAAAGAAGCTCGATCACGACTTCCGTTTGTTGGAGGCTAGTCGTTCCTTGAGCAATGGAAGTGCGTACGCCATCGAGAAAGCCTTTCTCGATGTTGCAGACAAGGAAGGACAGTGTGCTTGGGAGAAGCTGCAAAATGCATATAGTTACGTGCGTGAACTGCGTGATTTTCGCACACTGTTATACTCTCCGGAAGATGCCACAGAAGAGGATGTGGATGCACTGGATGAGCTTTCCTATGCTATGGAGAAACGGATAGAAGATGCAGGGAAACTTGTCAAGGAAGCTTCGCTGGCTTTGCGTCCACACCTTGAAAAAATGAAAGCACGCAGCCTGCATAAGGCGATGCAGATGCGCATCCAACATCATCTCTTTGATACGGAATTCGAACGGCAGAGCTATGTCCATGATCTTGCAGCATGGGAAAAGGATATTCAAAAGTTTGAGAAACATTTGGATAAAGTGCGCACCAGCTATGCACTTCAAGGTTATGCCGTACAGCTGCGGGAAGACCTTTCACTTACGCTTCAAGAAGTTTCGTCCATCCTGTCTTCGGTGAAGCAATCGACCGATCAAAAATTGTATCGAAAGGCAGCGGAACTTCGTGCTGCGAAAAAGGAAGTCTTGTCTTATGATCGCATCATGAAAATTGCCGAGAGCAATTATTTTGGAGTGCGTCTCAAAAAATTCAACGAGCGCGAACATGAACTGACGAAGAAAGAGACGTACTTTGAACAAGATCAAGAAGCATACTACGAATATAACAAAGCGTACCATAAGAAAAAGGCTCTAGATCCATCCTTTGCACAAAGCGCAGAAGGTATTGCGATGGAAAAGAAGATACAAGAAATGGTGCGCGATGTTTTTGGTCGTGCTTTGCCACTAGCACTAGAGCGTGAAGAGGTTGATAAAGAGCGCGAGGCAATAGCGGAGATTCGCGATACAGAAGCAGCTTGCTATGCAATTGCCAATGTCGCTTTTGGTATCTTGCGTTCGAACCGTTCCAAGGTGGAGCGCGTAAAAAAATTGTCCGAGGAATATTATGCTTTAGAGAAAGCCAGCCAATGCAACGAAGCACGACGCGATGCTGTAAGAGAGATGTCGCGTGATGGCAGAGGAAGAAAGCTGCGCATTAAGCCAATGCCGACAAGAAGTGCAGGAGGCATGGAAAACGCTTCGCCAGAAACGTACATGGATACGGCACTAGCCATTGCAGACAACATCGAAAGGGGGAATTATACGGCGCTCGTTGCCAAGGATAAGAACGATCGAGAGATTGGCAACTGGCAGCTTCTCTCTGAATTTGAGAAGGAGGAAATTCGTGATCAACATTCCATCATGCGCTAAGTGCTGGCTTCCTTCACTTGCGCGTGCTATACTAGCTGCTATACTAGCGAAACGCAAAAAGAAAGTGAGATGCTTTGATGAATACAACATATGAAGTGGTTGAGAAAAAAGAAGTTCTGCATGAATGCTTTGCCCAGTTACTGGCTGACAGCAGTCATCTTCGACAGAGTCTAGCAATTGATCGTGACGATGCCACACATCCTCTGAACATATTTCGAGAACAGATCTTACGAATATTTCATGACATTTTCACGGTGCAGTACCAAACGGAAGCCGATATGCAAAAGCTACTAGGGCAATTTCAATTTGCCCGTGACTTTTTGCAGCAGCTTGAGGAAAAGAGTAATGGAAAATTTCAGCAAGCAAGAGTTTGAGATACAAAAAGAAGAGCTTGTAAGAGATTTGTCTGCTTACAAGACGTCTTCAAAAAAGCCTGTAGGTTACTTGATCGTTGGACAGCCAGGCGCAGGGAAATCGACGATGGCAGATATCTTTGTAGGCGAGCATAGCGGAAATATCTGTTTCGTGTCGGGCGATGATTACCGTCGCTATCATCCTCATTTCAGCGAGCTGCAAAAGCGATTTGGCAACGATGCCGTTCACTATACACAAAAGTTTGCAGGGCAGATGACAGAGGCATTGATTGAGGCGCTTAGTCGGAAAAAGTATAACCTCATCATCGAAGGAACGCTTCGTACAACGAAAGTACCTTTGCAAACCAAGGCGCTTCTCGTCTCTCGGTTCTATGATGTTTCTCTTAACGTCCTGCTTGTGCGCCCAGAAGTTTCCTATCTCAGTACGATCAAACGCTATCGTGAGATGAAAGCGTTAGGAGGGATGCCACGCTTCACGCCTAAGGAGCATCACGATCTTGTTGTGAATTCCATCATAGATAACCTAGACTTCATTTACCGTAACCATGCCATCAAACAGATTCGTGTCTTTACGCGTGAACATGAGGTTCTCTATGATATGCAGAAGACACCACAAGGCAATCCGGCCGACCTCTTTCGCAAAGAATTTTCACGTCCCTTATATGCAGGCGAGCTTGAAGCTATCCACCAACATTTCGACGCCTATGCCGGTGCAGACGTCGTCTCACAAGTTCTTGAAGAGTATGCAGAAAAGGCGATAGAACGTAGTTTGTTCAAAGCGAGACAGAAGACGCGTTCCAGATGAAAACGCTCACCTAAAAACGTCATCCCGCAAGGAGATGACGTTTTTGTGTGCCTGTATGCATTTGTTTATCGGCTGCTTTCCTTTGCTTTTTGTTTTTCGTTTGCACGGCGTTTCTGTACATCTTTTTCTGCTGCAAAAGCGAAGTCTTCAGCCTTTCCTTCTTCCATTTCTTTACGATTGGGCGATTCTTTTAGGAGTGTCTGCTTAATGGTGTATGCACCGTAACCTGCTTTTGCCATTTCTCCTGCGATGCGGCGATCCATCATAAGATCCATTTTGAGCTTGGGGTTCTGCTTTTGTAGTTTTGCCGATAGCGAGCGATAGAAGGTTGTCGCGTCTTGGTACTCATGTGAGTGCGAAAGAATGCTTGTACGATGATTTTCGAGGGATTGAATGGCACTGTCAAACGTACCTGCTACGCTGTGCAGAACCCCATCAACAGCGTTATAAGCCTTTCGTTTCAGATAATTCTTGAGTCTTGTCGGTGCGAACTTGACAGTATAGTATGTATCCTTTACGTGCTCTCTTATACTCTTGAAGAGCCCGGAAGCAATAGAACGCGGCGCTTCTGCTGCCTGCGCCTTTGTCCGATTTAAATGATCAAGAAAGTTGGCAAAGGATGTGAGACAATGCGCAAGTTCCTTCGTGTAGTTCTGCTCTTTGTTTTTCTCGAGGGCAAGCTGCTTTTGCATTTCTTCCATTTGATCCTTAAGTGCCTGCAGCTGTTCCTCATAGAGTCTTTGCTGCATAAGCAAGGTTTCGCAGCGCAAACGCATAAAGTCTGCGCCATCGTCTAGGGATTTTTTCGCGTTGGTAATGGCTGCTTTGCATGTATCCTCGGGCGCCTTGTTGGCTCTTGCATCACCTGCCTGCTCGATCTTGTTCTTGATGTCCATGTGTTTTTCTGCATAGGCATCCCAAGTTTCTTGATCGGGTCCACAAACATGCTCGGCTTTTTCAAAGTTTCGGAGTTCACCGTGCAGCTTCTCTGCGCTTGCATGGAGTTCTTGACACTCGTCTTTTTCTAAAGGGGGTTCAGCATAGGCTAGACTATCTGCAATTTCTTTGAAGTAGGCATCGGATAGAGTATCTGTTTCCCTGGCAACCTCTTCCGGCTTTTCCACTTCTGCTGCCATATCTTTTTGAACCTGTGTGTCTTTTTCTGAGATCATTTTCTTTTTCTCCTTCTGCTGTTTTTGAAAGATGACTAGGTCTTTTTCTGTCTTTATATTCTTACTGTCATCTGATATGATAAACGCATGGAAAGCATCGAAGGTTTAAAATTCCGCAGGAAATAAGTTCCTGTAGGCTCGCATCCATTCGGTGCTTCTTTCTTTGTCTACATACAACATCTTTTGAGGTGTTAGATATTTTCGTAGCCATCGGAACGCTGGGATATCGTGATTTTCCCTCGTGTTTTTCTGTAGGCAGAATTGAGAACACTTGCCTTTTTGCTGCCATGACATTCTCCTTCCCTTTTCGGAAAGTTCGCCTAATCTCTGCTTATCTTCCTCCTATCGCTTTCTTTTGAGGTGCATGTACTTTCGTGACATTCTTTTCTGCATCTCTTTGAGCTTCCTGTCTTTTTAGAATAGCCGATGCGACTATTTTCTTTCCATAGGCTGCATCCTGCACGATGGCGACATATGGACTGTTTCTTTGAATGGCCGCTCCGATTTGACTACAGAGTTCTGTGTACTTAGAACGTTCGGGGGATGTTTTTTCGAATTCTTCTATTCGCTGCTCTGCTAAAAGTGTATCTGCTTTCTCCCAGCCTTTCTTGTCCATGGGGCGATAGCTGGTGAGTCCACAGGCGAAGGCACGGCTACGAAAGCCACGTGTATAGGAAATAAGACCTTTTTCTTCTAGGGAAGGTGGTGCATTATCTACTGGCCATAACCGTTCTGCCATGTTCTTGCGGCTGGCATCGATATACATATTTTCACGGAAAAGTTTCAGGTAGTCGTTATAGTTATCCCCTACGGCTTCCTTTGCTTTTTGTCTAAGCTGGTACACTTTTGGCGGCGGAATCGGTGTCAGTACATAGTCGCCTTGGAACGTATTGAGTTTCATCTGTGAAAAGCCTTGTCCTTGCACAGAGAAGATACGTCCATCGACTTCTATCAGGTGCTTCTGAGAGATGTTTTCTCCTGTCTTTCCTATGGTGTGCGAGGTAAAGTGTTTCATAATATGATTAAGAGCATCCAGCTTCATAGCATTGGTACGAAGGTAGTCGCTTTCCAAAACAACATCGAAATCTCGGTTGAGACGTGGTGGGTTTCTTACGCTGATTTCTGCGCCATCTTTTTGGCGATAAATCTTCACATGCATCGCTTTGTTGGCGAAGTAGCGATAGTCTGGTTTTAGCTCATACTGCTTGACTGCTTGCGCAGAAAGCGGCTTCTCGTAGAAAGCCGATCCATAGGGAGCCTCTGGACTGGTATTGGATTCGATGAAGTAAAGCCCATCTTTTGGGAGTGCAGTATTTGAGGCAGGACGTGGGAGTAGGTACCGATAGAAGTCTGCTGTGCCGTTTGCCCTTGCTTCTGCGGGAAGCTGTGCAAATGCAGGATCGTTGACAGGGAGCATGGCAAGGGATTGCAGATCAAAATTTTTATACTGTGAGGCACGCGTAAAAATTTCTTCTGCACGAGAAAAAATATCTTTTATCTGTTGTATGGCAGCAGTATCCAGCGTATCTTTTTTCTTCTTGAACATATCTTGGATTTCACCAAACACCTTCTTACCCTCTTCGAGAGTGATACGGTTGTTAAGGTAATCGTCTTGCATACGAAGGATTCTGTCGGCATAATCCAGAGAATTATTGCCCCAGTTTTTCTCTGCTTTCTTTCCTGCTCCTTCGGGTTGTGCATCAATGATGACGCCATCCTCAATCTCTTGCAGCTCTTCTTTTTCTTTTTTACGATATTTCTCTGGCATGAACTTCATCACATATTTATGGATTTTCTTTGCAGCAGTTTCTGCCCGAAAAATCTCTTTCTTGTCATCTTTTAGAGCTGATATCCAAGATTTAATATAGGCTGCATGATTGGTTGGATTGTGCGGCAGTCCGAGATCCATCGAAAGAAACATCGACGCAAGCTCAGCTCGCAGCTCCTCCTTTGCATATTTTTTACTTTCAAATGTGTTATTTATATCACGGTTAAGACGACTTTCATGTCCGGTCCAATGACCGAGCTCATGCAAGGCAGAGGCATAGTAGTGTTCTAGTTTTTCATAGGCTTCTTTTTGAGGCATGTGAATAACATCTGTCCCTGGATCATAGCATGGTGTATCATAGATAGGGTTGGGGACATCGTGAACAAGTCTTGCACCACTCGATTTAAGGATCGCTTCTGCAATCTCGTACTGCTCTTCATGTGTGTATCCTTTTATTTTTGGCACATAAGGGCGCAGCGGATGCTCGATATACTGCTTTTTGCCATTGTCATCCAGTATCGGCTTGCCATCCTTATCTTTGACAAGTTCACGACGTACACAATCAGCAGCGTGAAAGACTGTTTGTGTTTTTTTTCCCCAAGACCACTCCTCGTATGGCAGAAGATTGCCCTCTTTATCTTCTTTAATAGGAAACTTCATATAGATAGTTACGCCAAGTGCTCCTTTTTTTACACCATATAAATAATCTAACTCGGGATTATAGTTTAACTTGCCTTGTGCCTTGTAGTTCTCTGCACGATCATGGTTCTTTTTTTCCTGCCCTTTCAACGCTGCCATGCTGAAGAATCGTGGATCCGTAGAGTCGTTGTCCAGCATCTTTGTCATACAACTAAGAGCATTAAGGCGATTATATTGCGTGTACGATGCACCATTAAACGGTGCTATACGTCCAATCTCTTCATCCCATCCACGTTCCCAAGGAAGGTGTCCTTTTTCCATGATCTCGATGATCTGATTGGTTATCTTTTGATATATATCGGGCTTGTTGCCTCTCCTGCGCCCTTTTGTGTCTTTCTCTTTTGCAGGTACAGGTGAAGAAGCTTCTTGACTTTTTGTGATAAGCTCTTCTGCTTGGCGCTGGTTGTAGGATTCATCGTAGTGAGCTGGCATACTATGCCCTCCTTTCCTCTTTGCCTAACGATAGATGGTTAGATGCATGGAAGTGGTAAGAAAGTAGGTCTGTATTTTTTCAAGAAAGTCCAAAAAGAAATCGGTTGCCATGAACAAAAGCAAAATGCTGAGAAATGCAAGGATGAGAATAAGGAAGAATGTAGTTAAAAGCCGAACAACTTTGTTTTTTGTACTGAATAGAAAGATTTCCTCGGAGAAAGTGTCAGATGCCGAATGCTCATCTTCTGTCTCTTCTGCCGTTTGCCTTGCTTCTTTCTCTGCTTCTTGTATAAACTTAATGTTGTTCAGAAAGATTTCGTTGAGTCGTCCATAGTCATATACATTCTTTGCTGAATCGTTGGCTCGAATCATAGGTAACATTTCTTTTAGCTGCTTCAGCTGTTCGTCAGCATGTTCTTTCAGCTGCTTAATATAGAACTTAGAATTTTTTTCCATCTTCGTCACCTTTTTGTGTCATGATAAAATTTATGAAGTATAGAACGGGATGTCATTCTATACTTTTTTCTTTTACCTCACAGCAGCCTGTACAGGTGCAGGTTTGGCTTTTGTCAGTGCTTTAATAGGTATGATATTGTCCGGCAGTTCTTGCCGTGTGGTATCCTTGTAAGCGATCCTGTCTTCCTGTTCTGCCTTACCCATCTTCATGAGCTTCTCAATTTCTGCAAGACGCGTCTTCTTCTCCTTCTCCTCAGCTTCATGTGGGAAGGGGATCTCTATAACCTCTTTCATTTCTTGCATCTTCTTTGTAATCTTTTCCATATCTTCCCGTGCACTCTCGATCCGTTTGTCAATCGCAGGTAGCACCGAAAGAAGAGATTGTGCCGTTCGTTTAGGATTTGCGGCAATGGCGATCTTGTGTATTCGCCTTCCTTGCAGGGAAAGGTACGGCTGCATGTTTTGCTGGTCAAGAAGAATACGCAGTTTTAGTCCTTGAAATTCTGCTTGGAAGTCTTTGATGCCGGAGATGCCCTCTTGAGCTGCTTTTGCAATTTTTTCACCGGCTTGCTTTTTATCGGTGATGACTTCATCGCCGATCTTGATGGAGAAGGATACTTGTCCGTCAAGATCGATATGACTATGTTCTGCCATCGTGATTTTGTCTTCCATGAGTGCGGCAATGGTAGTCTCGATGGCCTTACTTTCTGTTTTACCACCTACTTGCAGGTATTTTCGCATCTCTTCACGTTTATTTTCGTGGTCACGCCTTGCTCTTTGGATACGAGAGAGATCGTTTTCTAAGGTCATCTTTTCCTTGAGATATGGATTACCTGTTGCAGCTGCTTTGATATCAGCGTAGGAAATAGCGATGCTGTCGATATTTTTGATGAAGCGTGCAGGATTTTCACTTGACATTGCCTGAGCAAAGGCTTTTTGCTTATTTTCAAGTTTCTGCCACTGCCATGCATCTGTCGTCCCCTCTGCGATATAGCGATAGATGTTGACTTCCGTGTTTTTATTGCCAGGGCGCAAGATGCGTCCGTTGCGCTGTTCTAGGTCGCTCGGCCGCCAAGGGATCGAAAGATCATGCGTTGCCTTGAGACGCTTCTGTACATTAACTCCTGTGCCCAGGCTTTGTGTATTGCCAATGAGAATACGGATCTTTCCTTCACGCATAGGTCCAAAGATCTTTTTTTCCAGCTGATCTTTCTTGCACTCTTGGATGATTGCGATTTCTTCTTTGGGAATCCCTTGTGCGATAAGCTTGCTTCTAAGGTCATCATAGATGTTGAATTTGCCTTTGCCCTTGCCCGTTGATGTGGATTCGTCACAGAAAATAATCTGTGTTCCTTGTTCCTTTTCGGACTCTTTGTAGGTCTGCATAACGTTTTTGACGCAGCGATTGACCTTACTGTTGGGATTGTCAGCGGCTTCCTTGGTCAAGAGGCGCTCTTCCAGGGATATCTTCTTACCGTCGCTGACGATTTTCAGGAAGCTGTCTACGATCTTTCTTCCGTCTTCTGCCTCGATAAACTCAGGGCGTCCCTTGCGAATAGCTTCGCCACGCAGAGAAAGGGTGAGCATAAGCTCTTTTTGCTGGTCGGACATCTTTGCCGTATCGACGATAAAGTTCGCCTTTGGCACGTTGATGCCTTTGATCATATCAGCTGTGCGGATGTCAGCGACCATCGTATAAATATTCTTTAGTTCAGGGAAGTTTTTGAAGGAAGATAGGTTGGATTTCATCTGGTATCCATCCCCCTCAGGCTTGAGTTCCCAGTCTGTTGAAATTTCAACAAAGTTGCCGACAAAGCTGTCAAAGTGACTGATTCCCTGTTTCTCTAAGATACTAGGGGCAAGGTAGCGCAGCATAGTATGAAACTCGGTAAGAGAATTGGAAACCGGTGTGCCCGTTGCAAAAATCAAACCTTTTTCGTTGGTGATGCTGTTAATATACTGGCATTTTGCGTACATATCCCAAGTCTTTTTCACAAAATCCGTATTGCCAACCCCACCGTAGTTTTTATAACGTGTCATGACGGCGAGGTTTTTGTACATATGCGCCTCATCTACAACGAGTTTATCGACGCCAAGTTCCTCGAAGGTAATCGTGTGTATCGTGTTTTTGCGGTTTTTTTCATTAATCTTTTCTAGCTTTGCTTCATATGATTTCAATATCTTCTCGGTGTCTCGAATCGATACCCTATTTTCATATGCACTTTCAGCGCGAAGCTTTGCTAGGTGATCACGAAGCTTATCTATTTCCTTGAACAAGAGCGCAGATTCTCTTCCTCTTGAGAGCTTGATTCTCTCAAACTGCGATTCACTGAGGATGACGGCGTCCCAGTTCTGTGTAGCAATGCGCGAGATGAACTTTTCTATTTTTCCTTTTTCAAAATTCTTCTCTGTAGATACAAGGATCTTTGAGCGTGGATAGAGATAGGCGAAATCTTTCCCCATTTGTCCGACCAGAGAGTTCGGCACGACAACCATTGCTTTATGTGAGATTCCCATGCGTTTGGACTCCATAATGGAGGCAATCATCTCAAAGGTCTTGCCTGCGCCTACACAATGAGCAAAGAGTGCATTGCCACCAAAGAGGTGATGTGCAATGGCGTCTTTTTGATGTGGCATGAGGCGAATCACGCTGTTCATCCCCCGAAAGGTTAGGGAAGATCCATCGTACTTGCGTGGTCGCATATTGTTGAAATGACGATTGTAATACTGTGTGATTTCTTTAATATAACGAGGCTCCTCCAAGATGAATTTGCGGAAGCCGTCGTTTAGTTCTTGCTGCTTGAGTTTGATTTGTCCGAGCTCTTCGTAATCAATTTCATTGGAATCTTTCGTATTACCTTTCTTTGGTGTGACGTTTTTTTGGTTAAGACAGTCGATAAAGATATCCAGGGCGTGTCTTTTTTCTGTGGAATAATCTTCTATAGAAGAACTATACAATGCCTTCCAGCCTTGCTCCTTCTCCACGATCCATTGGCAGCTCATAGGATTGTACTCGAAACTCCGAAAAACCCTGCGTAAGGACATGCGCATCGTCTTTTGAAAATAACGATCGATAATATACGGAAAATTCCCTAGCCATGGAGAATCTAGGCTTAGAGCAATATCTCCAATGGCAAGATCTTTCGGCTGTACGTCTTTCAATGCCTCTAGGTTTTTCTCTGCACGAATTTGACGATGCAATAAGGCACGCATCTCTTCATCTTGATTAACTATGACTTCTTGGAAGGTGCTGAGGTGAGACCTGAGATCTCTAGCACAATCTTCAAAATCAACCACTCTATTAAGTACTTCCCTAAGTTTTGGGGTATACTCGCCAGGCTGGGATGCATAATAGGCACGGTAATCAGCAGAAAGTTTATGTGATTGTAAAAATCGCTTTTGAAAGAATTGGATCGTATAAATGGCACCTGCTCTTGTTTTTGGATTTTCCAATGCTTCTTTAAAATAATTAGAGTATTCAACGTTGCCATAGGTGTTTTTTTGGCTAGATAGGTCAGGCGTCCATTTGAGATCATATCCTGTTGCTCTTGCATAGATTACGGGAATATATTTTGCAGGATAAAGACCATTAATAAACCCGGTGTCCGTATCTTCTGAAAAACTTTGAGACGAATTAAAAATCTCCTCACCTTCACGCAGATAAAGTTCAAAGCCCAGAGCTATGTCATTTTGAAGAGCAGGGGGAAGGAGATTTTCATAACTTCCACCATCTTTTTTTTGCATACACTCTACTATGATGTCAGCGATAGAAGAGCGATACTCTGGATGCATGTTTATATCTACACCCTCTAAGATATCACGGATCACTTTATCCTTAGTTAGAAGATTTAGATCGGCCTTTTCAGATGATGATATGGATGCTGTTGGTTTATAATCTGAGCTGACTGGGTCTAAAGACCAATACCAAAAGTCTGTATATACGATAGGAAAAAGACGTTTTTCTAAAAGATTGGTCGGTTCAGGGATACGTCTTGCCTGGTGCTTTGCCTGGCGATTTTTGGTAGGAAGTATATTCTTGTTATCGAAGAATTTTTTGACAATGAACGCATTGCTCTGTCGTATGATATCCTCAAGGATTTCTTCCTGTCGTTCGATTTTTGCACGGATATCACCCGAAAGGTACTCGCCCGACTGAATATATTCCTTTTTATCTTCGTCGTAGAAAATATGCTGATATTCGAGCTCGCTGATGATATTTTCTTGTGACAATCCTGTAAGCTTCTCCATGTAGGAGAGATCAATCTCTCCTTTTTCCTGCATAGAGATGATAAGTGCATCTTTCGCGCTTTCTGCATGCTCGATATCCATATCCGGCAGGATGGTGCGCTCGGTGAACATATCTGCCTTACGCTGAAAAATTCCTTTCTCATCCGTGATTTCAAGTGCACGTACAAAACAATAGCCTGGATCTTCTTCAAAGGCTTTGCAGAATTTCTTGTCCTGTAAGAAGTGTCCATATCTCTTGATATGTGCATCATAGAGGTCACCAAGCAGTTCTTGCGCCTCTCGAATTTCCGTATCCGGCGCACCTTTTATCTGACGTTCAAGAACCTCATGCCCGACATCACGAAGATGTACAGCAGAAATAACACGTTGCTTGCTTTTCTCATCAAGTTCAGGCACTTGCACTTTTCCGTCGGTATCTACGAAGATAAGGTCGCCTCCTTCAATAAAAAACCCCATGTCACGCTGTTTCGGTGTCTCAGACTGATAAGGAATAGGCAGCGGTTCTTCTAATGGTGTGTAGATTTTTCCTCCTATCTCCTGAAACCTATGACGAATCGCATTGCCGAGATTTTCTTTTCCTTCTGCAACGTAAAACTCATCACCATGGCGGCCTTTACGTATCTGTAAGGTACCGAGAATAGAACCAAATGCTATCTTTTTTCCAAAATATTCCTTTTTTGTTAAGAAGCAGCGGTTGAGAAAGAGCGAGCTGCTTATGCTCATGGTTATGCCATACTTATCCAGAAATTTTGAGTATGAAGATTCAGCTACTGTCCAATCGAAATTTTCATCCGGTTGCACCCATTTCCATTTTTGATCTCCTCTTCATGTACCAAAGCTTTCTCTCGTTTTTTAAAAATGAGAATATCCGTAGTAACCGATGCTCCGGTGCCTTCAAATGTCGTCGTTGGAAGACGCATCGCAATAACAAGTTCTGCTTTCAAATAAAGTGCTTCACGTGCACGCTTTGAGGCTTTGTCCATTGTGCCACTGCTGGTAATAGCAGCGACAAGTCCACCAGGTCGCACAGCGTCCACCATCTTGAGTAAAAAATAATCGTGAATTAAATAACCATCGGTGGCGTATTTTGGATCGTTATAAACGCGAGTATTGCCAAAAGGCACGTTGCCGACAGCAAGATCAAAGCTTCCATTAGCAAAGCGATGGGTTTCAAAACTTTGCTGATTAATACGGACATGCTCTGCATGCTGTGCATAACTTGCTATACGAGCGGACAATCCGTCAAGCTCAATGCCTTGGATATAACTGTTCTCCTTCATATTCTCAGGCATAGAGCCGATGAATACACCAGCACCACAGGAGGGCTCTAGAATATTGCCACCTTGAAAACCAATCTGCGCTAGTCCATCGTAAATGGCACGTGCAACTTCTGATGGTGTGTAATAGGCATCTAGGATGGTACGGCGTGCCGAAGTATACTCCTCATTGGTAAGTACAGTAGAAAGTATCTTGTACTCATTCTTCCAATGCTCATTCAAAGGATCGAAGACTTCAGATAACCCACCGAAGCCACTATAACTGGCAAGAAGTTTACGCTCCTCTTCTGATGGTGTTTTCTGCTGCTGTTCAAGACGTTTTAGTGTAAGAATTGCTGCAAGATTGCGACGAAATACGGCACGCTTTCCCGTAACATTCTTGCAGTTTGCTGTGTAGTTGATTTTTGAAAGATCGATGCTCTCAGGATGGCGTACCATATCTATAAGATCATCCGGTTGTACCTCGTCGGTGGTAGCTGTAGGAGCCTCTACCGTTGGTTCAGGCTGTATCTCGTCAGTAGGGGTTGTAGGAGCTTCTACCGTTGGTTCAGGCTGTATCTCGTCAGTAGGAGCTGTAGGAGCCTCTACCGTTGGTTCAGGCTGTACGACCTCTTCCGTTGCTGCCGCTGTAAGACGCTCTGCTGCTTTTTGACGCCGATCCGTACGAATCATAGCTGCAATAGGATCGAGTACGTCTTTAGAGAGTGTATCAACCTCTTGGAGCAATGCTTCTCCACTTTCGGTTTCTAATTCTAAATCATATTCGTTGAGTATGAGCGGTAGTCCTACAGCTGTTTCGGCATCTAAACCAAGACGAGAGAGTACAAGATAGGACGCACTAAGAGCGATGAGTTCCCGATGAGACTCTTCGTATTTGCTAAAACGCTTTTCTGCTAGTTTAGCAATGGTATCTAAGAGAAGGTCTTCGATTGCTTTATCTTGGCTGTTCCAGTCTTCTCTTGCCTTTTTCAGCAGTGCTTCGTCTGTTGCAGGATCGTAGTCCCAAAGGAGCTCTGCACGATTATGTGTATCGAGATAGGTTGTTTCTGATACATCGTATAGTTTTTTCTGTTCACCTTCCTGTGCGGTAAGCGCATCAATGCCTGCGGCCGTTTTCTTTACTTCAGCACCCAATCGCTTCCAGAGTGCTTCGGTAGCATAGGCGCGATGTGCAGCAGCACCGTGTAAAAAGATTGCTACCTGTGCAGTCACAGGCTGGCGATAGTGGTATGCCATGCTGTTTAGGAAATCGCGATAGCGATCCTTGCTCCCGGAAATTGTCGTAAAGAAATTTTCGTGTTCTTCTCTAAGTTTCTTGTAGTCCATCTTATACTCACTCCTTTCTTTTTCACTATTGGTTCTTGGATTTTTGTTTGGCATGTCTGTGGTATCTTTGAAAGTCTATGACTTTCTCCGAGTCCCTATGCTGATCTGCGGTTTCCGTTGGAATCCATTCCTTGATGCCGGGTCCTACAGCCAGTGAAAGGCGTTTTAGCACGAAGTCAGCACAGGGCTGTGCCATGCCGTTGCCAATAGCCTTGTATCTTGCACTGTCCGAGCAAGGCGTATCTTTTAGATTGGTGTAGTGATCCGGCAGTCCTCGCAGCCGTTCGCATTCTAGGGGTGTAATGCGACGAACAAGCGCTTTCTTATGGATGGAAACAACATGTCGATCCGATGAAGTCAGGGTATAACTCTTGTCTTCCTGAAAGCCCCTGCCGTTGCCTCCGTTTTTCTCTTTTCGCCCGATGACATTGCCTGCGATGACATAGACCTTTGGCTTGTCCATTTTCTGCACCAGGGGAACGTTGTGTCCTCCAGTTCCCGTGCGAGCAGTCAGTGTGTTGACTTTATCACTATGCAGAACACGGATAACGTCGTTTCGATGTGATGGATCATATGCATTTATGTTTGATGTCGCATCTGTTTCTGTAAATTTTGCTCTAGTTCTCTCGGCAGTGTTTTTCCAAGGTTTTCGGCGCGTCTCAACAGGTTCTCGCACGCCTTGCGGCTCAAATAATATTTGGAAGGCAAGGCGTCTGTGTCTTGCAAAATCTGCGACAAGGAAGATTCGATGACGACGTTGGGCGACACCGAAGTATTGAGCGTCAAGGACGCGCCAGGCAATTTCACAGTGCGGCAGTTCTGCCACGCCTGCATTTGCCCATTTTCCATGATCAGGCATTGGAACGTGGGTCTTTCCGATTTCTTCAAGCACGACTCGAAAATCACGTCCTTTGTTGCTGCTGAATGCACCGGGGACATTTTCCCAGATGAAGAAGCGCGGTTTTCCTGTTCTTCTGCGGAGCTGATGGAAGAGGTGCACGGCCGTGTGGAAAAGTCCAGATTGTTTCCCATAAAATCCACTCCTTGTACCTGCGATAGATAAATCTTGACAGGGAGAACCTGCACAGATGATGTCGACGGGGGATAATGTATCGCTGTCGATCTTTGTTATATCCCCGAGTTGAATGGTATCGGGAAAGTGTGCCTTTGTGACAGCTAGTGGAAAAGCTTCGATTTCAGATGACCATATCGGAAGAATTCCTGCGCGTATGGCTGCGAGCTGCCATCCTCCGATACCGTCAAATAGGCTGCCTAATGTCAAATAAAGAACCTCCTTAACTTATTGGTATTCAATCATCTATGCATAGCTCTTCATGGGAATGGTACGCGGCCGCGCAAACTGAACTATCAAAGCCAGCAGGCGCAAAGCATGTCGGTATCCTTCTGTAAGCACTTTTCATGAATGACCGTTTATTCCGTGCTATCATTCCTGCGCTCTCGTTCTTTCTCCGCTCTGCGGTACGCGAGGAGTTCAGCGACGTAATCTCTCGTTCCTGTCGTTTGATCTCCTCGATCAGCGGTTTGATTGTCTTCTCTCTGGCAGTCATTGTCGATAGCTGTGTTTGAAGTTGTCCAACCTGTTGACATAAGTTTTCGTTTTCTTCTTGCAATGTCTGCTCTAATTCGGTCATCTTCACGTTTCTCCTTTTGTAACCGTTCTATGTTGGCTTGCCGTTCGGCAATTTCCACCTGCGCTTGCCTGCGATCCGCGTTCTCTCTTCTGATTTCCCGATTGATTTCACACCGTTCCGCAATGCCTCCTCTTTTTTCAATAGCCCGAGCAGCATATCCTTCATGTATAGTTGGTATATCCTCGATGCTTCGTGCAACGTTACTACGATGGTCGATCTGCTCGGATGGACTGAGATAGCGATTTACTACATCTGCCCATGCTTTACGCAGACGTAGCAGAAAATCCTTACTGTCTAGCTTGTTTTGCTCAACTGTGACACGTTTCCAGATCTTTTCTACTCCCTTCCCAGCACGAATGCGGACTTTCTGCTTTCCCGTCATTGATGAAACGACGGGAATTTTGTTTCCGTTCTCGTCCCTTATGTAGTCCTTTCTGTTCTTGATCATCCATTTTCCCCTCTTGTTAAGTGGGCGATTGCTGACCAATATATGGGCATGTGGATTCCCTTGTATTCCTCCATCGTGGATGGCGTATGTTGCACAGTAACCCTCCTGTGCAAGATTTTGGCGTATATATTCTTCTACGATAGTTTTTTGCTCGGATAGTTCCAGCTCTCTTGGTAGTGCAACTTGTATTTTCTTCGCTGTCCTTGCGTTGTCTGCTGTCTCGTAATTCTCGATGGCATTCCATAGTGTTTCTGCATTTGTGTATTCCAAAGGTGCAGAAGCAGGGAGAATTGTTTCGACAACAAGAACTCTCTCTCGACGGCTATAAGAATATGTTTTTCCAGTGCGGGAGTCGTGTATTTTTTCACCACTTATATAAGCGAGTGTGGCACACGAAGTAGAGCCTTTGGCTCTACTGACGTTAGATATGGAGCAATGATATATTGCCATATTATTACCTCGTTTATCCATTCTCCTTATCTTTTTTTCTGCTGTTTCGCTGACTTACTTTGTCCTGCAAGCTGTCCCACCACTCTTTCTTATTGTTCTTCAAGGCATAGATGGCACTTTCACAGGCTGTTTTTAAGCTTGTCAGCTCGAGTGCAATCTGCCTCTTGCACAGCTTTTCAGCATCTTTGTCTGTTCTTTTGTAAGCGTCCGAAATTTGCTGATTCTTCTCGAGCTGCCACCCGAAGTTGCGGAAGGCGACGATGACTTCGCCGTATTCTTCCGTCACTTTGGCGATGTGTTCTTTTAGCGTCTGCGCATCGCATGCATGCGGTGTACTCTTTCGCATCGGATTCCCTCGCTTTCTCTTCTCCTAGGATGTTAGTTTTGCCTTAGGTTTTCTATCTTCATTGTAAGGGCTTGCAGTGTTAAAATACTGCGGTCTTTGTAACTGTTTGAAGATTCTGCTTGCTATGTTTTGTTCATCGTCTTATACTAAAGGTAGAGTTTTCTTTGTAGGGAAGGAGGTTACAAAATGTTTTTGGACGAGAATGAAGTTGCTCTCTTAAAACGCTATTTCCTAGGTGAGGAATTGACCGAACGTGAACATGAGTCTGCTGTCTTAATAGCAGACTGTTATGATTCTCATATCGGTCAGACGGGATTGTTTGCCGACG
>ERZ773003.729-NODE-729-length-22699-cov-6.103118_pt1 | contig 22699 bp, 20 predicted proteins | sample MGYA00580668_ERZ773003 | MGnify/ENA primary metagenome ERZ773003 (study PRJEB29015, sample SAMEA2738002) | human oral metagenome | biome: human oral; feature: human-associated habitat; material: dental | place: China | collected 2126 ... | reverse complement strand
ATATTTGCTATCGCAGTATAGCGCAATGTTATCGTACTGTCAATTCCTTTTCTGTTTTCTGATCGTATAGCAGATATAAGGGAAACATGAACAGCGCTGCTTTCTTCCTATAATATTCAGAAACGTCAAAAATGGATGACCAGACGAAAATATTGTGGTATACTGTGAGCAAAGCAAAGTGCCGACCGTGTTCTTTCGTTGTCGATTTTTAAGGAGAATTGCCCATGAAACGCGAAGAAGTCGCCCACCATCTCGAAACCTTTGACCCCGAGATCTACAACCTTTTGGAGGAAGAGCGCCAGCGTCAGCGCTACACACTCTCGCTGATGCCGAACATGAACGCCATGTCGCCGTTCGCGAAGTACCTTGAGGGCAGTATTCTGACCAACAGCTTCTTTGACCGCAGCGACGAGACACCGACCGGCGGTCTCCATCTCGACGCGATCGTACGGGAACGTGCGAAGCAGCTCTTTCACAGCGACCATGCCATCGTCCGTCTCGGCAACATCGTCGCCGCCTCGCGCGTCGTCTTTCAGGCACTGCTTGCAGAGGGCGACATGGTGCTCTCGCTCAATCTGCGCAAAAAGGATCACGTCGCAGGGCTCTCCTACCGGTTTGAAAACTACGGCATCGAGCCGGGCACGCAGGAGATCGACTGGGGTGCCGTACGGGAACAGGCAGAGCGCGTAAAGCCGCGCCTCATCATCTTCTCCCCGGTCAGCTTCCCGCGGACAATCGACTATCAGATTCTTTACGAGATCGCACAGACCGTCGATGCGTACCTCTGGGTCGACATCAGCCAGAGCGTCGGGCTGGTCGCGTCAAAGCTCGTCCCTTCCCCCGTCCCGCTCGCCGATGTCGTCACCTTCTCCACGCGCGACTCCCTGCGCGGCCCCGACGGCGCCATCGTCCTTACGAAGACAGACCTCGCCGCACGTATGGATGCCGCCGTCATCAACACGGGGCATGAAGCGCTGCACATGAACCACCTTGCCGCGCTCGGCGTCGTCCTGCGCGAGGCGGGCAGTGAGCGCTACGCCAGCTACGCTGCACAGGTCGTGCAGAACGCTCAGGTGCTCGCGCGCACCCTCGCCGACCACGGTGCATCCGTCCTCTGCGGCGGCACGGATACCCACCTTGTCCTTGCCTCCGCTGCCGCCGGCATCGACATCAATGCAGCAGTGAAAGCAATCTCTCAGATGGGCATGCGTGTCAAGCTCGATACCGTCCCCACCATGAACTCCGGGCTCTTCCTGCACGCCCTGCGCCTCTCGACCTCGAATCCGACAACACGCGGCCTGCTCGAGGAAGATATCGCCTACATCGGCTCTCTGCTTGCAAAGCCGCTCACCACGGTTCTCACCTCCGAACAGATCGAGGCAACGCGCAAGGAAATCGTTGCCCTCGTCAAGGATGCCCCCCTCTTCGACGACGAGTGGATGGGGGATTCTGAGAACTGACCCGCGACCCACACCATACGAAAACGCGCCCCTCGGTGCATGGACGGAGGGGCGCGTTTTCGTATGTGCTATGCCTTTCCCCTTTCTCTCCCATCAAAAGAATATTGCTTCTACAGTATAAAATAATATTACTTTTCTTTCAACTTCTGAAAAATATTTTTCTTTTTCTACTCGACATTATAAATTAGAGCATATATAATCTAAATATGTTCACAGACAACTGAATCGTTTCATCAAGCAAGAATATATGAGGAGTGTTATCATGAAGAATATCCAGCTCTTACTGAATGACGATGAGTACGCCCATATCGCAGAGGCAGCGGAGAAGCAGGGCATTCCCGTCCTCGCGCACATCCGCGCGCAGCTCCTCGGCACGGAGGATGCGTTTGCGGCGACATACGCCGACACATTGCGCCGTGTCGAGGCACTGACGCCGGGGACAAAGTTCAGCCTAAAGACCCTCTTCGGCACAGACTGGACAATGCCGCGCGGAACCAAACTGACCCTCGGCAGAGCGTTCTACGACATGGTCGACGGCGGCAAGGTCACCGCGGCCAAAGCACTCGGCAAGGACAGCTCAAACATCATGCAGTACGTGCGCGTGTAAAGGAACACGCACGGAATAAGAGAGAAAACGGAGGAACGCATGAATCTCAAGGAAGCATTCCAGATGCAGAAGATCCTCAGCCGTCTGCTGGAGGAGGCTGCCTCATATCTGGACGATACGGACAACGTCATGACGGTGACGGAGAAGCATCTCCGCAGCAAGGTCGTCCCCGAGCAGGCGGACGAGGACGTGGACTGCAGCGAGAAGTTCTACATGGCGTACAATCCCATGACTGTGCTGCGCGCATGGCACGCCCTCATGGAGGAAAAGGAACGGCTCGGGCGCGCCATTACACAGGCAAAGACGACAATGACGCTGAACTTCGACACCGCCGCCGAGGAGAACAAGGCACGCCGCCGCTTCCTCAAGACGCTCGCGCACCTATCCGAGCAGCGTTCCACGAGCAGGATGAAACGCGGCGCCGGGAAGGGCTACGTCTTTAACAAGGACGGCAACCAGACCCCCTACTGCTACGACATCGAGGTAGTAAAGACGATCGACTACGATCGGAATGCCGTGCGCCGCATGCAGGAGGCACTTTCAAAAACGGCAGCGGATACGTCCCGTGCGCTTGACGAGGCGCTCCTCAATGTGCAGGTTGACTACACGCTGCAGCTCCCGATCACGATGCCTCCCCTCGGCGAAGACAGCGCCGAACGCCGCCTCATTGAACGCATCTTCGGCTGCGATGGCACCTCCCTCACGGAGATCATCGAGGCACTGGAAGGGAAGTAGCGAAAACAAGGGCGCCCCTTTCGGCTCGCTGCGCGCACCACTTCCCCCGCAGCGACGGGGGAAGCGAATATCCCGCCATTTCAGCCTCCCCTGCGCGAGCGGGGGAGGGGGACCGCGTAAGCGGTGGTAGGGGCGAAAACGGAAAAGATGCACCAAAATAACGGCTGCTCCGGCAGGGGCAGGGGTTACACTCCCGGTTCAGGTGCAGATGAACGAAGAGGCTGCACGCCCCCTCTGTGTGTGTCCGCACACAGAGCCCAAAACATGGTATAGACACTCCCTGTGAGGAGAATTCAAATACCACCCCCGCGCCGCGCCTTGGCATCGGCGGACCATGCCGCAGGGCGGATGAACGCGGGTCTGGCGGGAGAGACCGCCACCACACTTCGCCGTGTAAAACGCAATGGCCGAAACACCCAACGGCGTCCCTGAACGCACAGGGTACGGATGCAGACTGCGCCGTACAGCACCCTGCCGCAGACACACGCCGCGTCAATGCCCCGTCCGCACGCACTTTCCCCAACACCAAAACACGCTTTCGCCCCCTGAATATATGTACGCTTTCGCCGCCTCCTGCGGGAGTGCGGCACAATGGGGAGCCCCCTGCCTCTGCCGGAGCAGCCGAAAGAATCAAAAAAGACGCCCACATAGGCGTCTTTTTTTGTGGAACGATTCTTTATCTGATGTGCCGCTGCCGATGCCGCACGGATCTCCCCTGCCATCGGCGTAGGTTGGCACGGAATGTATGGTCTCAAAGAATCTCCGCGCGGATATAGCCCTCGCGCACGCCGCCGTCGCTGCACGTGATGTCCTCGGCGGCAAAGGTCTCCGCGAGGACGCGGGCGATGATCATGCCGGGGACGATGTTGTGGAGGCGGTCGGGCGCGGCGCGCAGGAGGAGGGCGGTGTCGCGCTCCTCGAGCGGACGGCCGCTGCCGAGCATGGCAATCATCGGTGCGAGTGCTGCCGCAGCGATACATCGCTGTGGCTCCATCGGATAGAGGAGTGCATGGAGGCGGCTCGTGCTGCTGAGCACTCCGCCGAGCCCGACGAGATGCTGGGCGCGCAGGGCGCACACCGCAGGCATCTCCACGAGGATCTCCCGCACATCCGCCTCGATCGCCGCACACTCCGCGGGCGTCGGAAAGAGCCCCGTCACATGGGCGCGCCGCAGGGCGAGCGAGCCGAGCGGCAGACTCCACCGTTCCTGCATCGTGCCCCCCGCAAAGGAGACGATCTCCGTGCTGCCGCCGCCGATGTCCGCCATGATGCCATCAGCATAGGGGATGCTCGCCGCCGCCCCGCGAAAGGCGTACGCCGCCTCCTCCGCGCCCGAGAGCACGCGGATGCGGACGCCCGTGCGCCGCTCGATCTCCGCGAGCACGGTAGCGCGGTTCGTCGCTGTGCGCAGCGCCGCCGTCGCAAAGGCATGGACGCGGCCGATGCCGAGGGCGTCGATGAGATCCACGAATCCGCCGAGGATCTTTATCGTCAGGTCAACGCCCTCGCGCGTGAGCCGCCCATCGTCGAGGCAGCCCGCAAGTCCCGCCGTGTGCTTGCGCTTCATGAGCATCGTAAACGTATCGCCCTCGATCTGATAGACCGCCATGCGGATGGTATTCGAGCCGATGTCGATGATCGCGTGCAGCATCGCGCTACCTCTTGAGCCCGCTGCCCGGGATCGGCACAATCACGCGATAGTTGTCGGGCATCCCCTCGGCAAAGAACGCCCGCGCCCCCGCGAGCGCCGCCGCGGCCGTCAGCTCCGCATAGATACCGCGCTCCCCGAGCGCCTTTGCCGCCGTCAGGATCGCGCCGTCCTCCACGGCGATCGCGTCTCCCTGACTGCTGCGCAGCGCCCAGAGAATCGCCTCCATGCGCGGCGGCTCCTCCACGCGGATGGTCTCGGCGATCGTATGCCGATACGGCGTGCGCGGGAACCCGTGAAACGCATCGACGACGGGCGCGCACTTCGTGCTCTGCACACCGACGAAATGCGGCAGGCGGCCGATCTCCTCGAACCCCTGATAGAGCCCGAGCAGCATCGTCCCGTTTCCGATGGGGACGAAGATATAGTCGGGCACGGTGCCGCCGAGCTGGTCATAGATCTCATACGCCATGCTCTTGACCCCGTCGATAAAGAGCGGGTTGTAGATATGGGAGGCGTAGTAGGCATCGCCGAGCTCTTCCTGCGCCATCTCCATGGTCTGCGCACGGCCATTCGGCACACGGACAATGTCCGCCCCATACGCCGCAATCTGCTTGACGCGCTCTGCCGACACATCGTCAGGGACGTAGACGCGGCACGCGATCCCCGCCGCCGCCGCATACGCCGCCACCGCCGCGCCCGCGTTGCCCGCCGTGTCCAGTGCCACCTTGTCGATACCGATATGCGCCAGCTCCCCGATGAGCCGCTTTGCCCCGCGATCCTTAAACGAGCCGGTCGGCTGACGATCCTCCATCTTGAAATAGAACCGCCGCCCGTCCATCATACGCGGCAGGAGGGGCGTGGGCACCTCGCCGAGCGTCACCCCATCATGGACATCCTTTGCATCCATCGCACTCTGGTACAGACGGAACAGGCCGCCGCACTCACATTGAAAAGAATGCGTCGCAACGGGATACTCCTTTTTGCATTGCTCACAGAAAAAGTGCATCGTAATCCTCCTATTCCTTCCCATCAGCAGGCGCAGCAGGTGCGCCCGCCGCATATATCGGCGGATCGACATCCTCGGTCAATGCATGCATCCCGAACATCGTCGTCAGTGTCTCGCGCGTGAACCCGTACGTAGACGCCGAGAAATCCTGCCGCGGGTCGTAGCGGTTGTTCGGCGCGCCGAGGAGCCCGCAGACCGTATCGTACATCATATCGTTCGTAAAGTACGCATCCCGCCGCCCCGTCAGTGTCGCCGTACGGCGCGGCATCGCGGCGCGGTATTCGGGCGAGAGGTAGATGAACATGGGAATGCGTACCATATCGAACTTGAACACATCGGGATTGTGCGAGATCTGCAGATTCTCCCCATGATCGGAGAAGTAGACCATCGCCCGCAGGTTCAGATTCTTCTCCGCATAGGCAAAGATCTCCGCGAGAATATGATCCGTATAGAGAATGCTGTTCGCGTAGGACGGCGCACTCGTCGCCGTCGAGTCACCCGCCGCCGAGACAAATTTCGCCCACGTATCGGGGTAGCGGTTGTTATAGTAGATATGACTGCCCATCAGATGCAGGACGACGAAGTTGTTTACCTTTGGATCAATACGTGTCAGGTACGGGAGCAGGCTCTCGTCATACTTTGTCGTGAAATTGTAGGAGTCATCTGTCCACTCCGCCACGTCCGCCGTCTTGGCGACCATCGTGATCGCACTGTCGAACTGCCCATAGCGCCCCTGATTGCTGAACCAATACGTCTTGTAGCCGATCTTCTTCGCCACATCGAGAATCGACGCCGACTCATAGAACTCCTTGTCGTTGTACTGGCTCTTCTCTGTCAGCGCGCGCTCCAGCACGGGAACGGTCTGCGTCCACGAGGAGTAGACATTCTGATAGATCAGGAATCCGTCCCGGCTCGCCATACTCTCCAGCCACGGCGTATCCTCGTACGGGAAGCCCGGCGTATAGGCGTGCATATAGTCGCGCGACGCCGACTCACCGATGATAAAGATCACCGTCCCCGGCGCACGTGCGGCAAGCGTATTCTCCAGATCAATGATGAGCGACTCATAGCGCTCGCCCTGATTTAGTCCATACGACTGCGTCTCCTCGACATACGAGGTCACGTCCTTGTATACCCCTGCAATCGAGCACTCGGGCACGAGGGCAAAGAGAACGCCTGCCGCGACCACCATAACCGCGACGAGCGCGCCCATGCGCGAGCCCTCCGCGCTCGGATAGATATGGCGCGCGAGCACGAGGTAGCTGCGGTAGAGGAGATAGACAAAGAGGAGCAGCAGCACCCCGATGCCAAGCGCGGGCAGCGTCCCCACCGTCGACTCGATGTAGTCACCCGCCTCGTGCCAGTTCGTCAGATAGAGCGCCATCAGTGAGGCGGGACTGAGCGCGTGCCAGACCGTCATATAGTACGCGATCTGCGTCAGCGGGATGAGTGACATGAGAAAGCCGAGCACAGCGAGCAGTGCCGCCGTCACGCGCCGATGGCCGAGCCGCAGGAACGCCCCGCCGAGTGCGGCGAGCGCAATCATCTGCGCCGTCCCGATAAGAAAGTCAAAGTAGATCAGTGACTTGTACCAGTCCTGATGGTACGTCCACGCATAAAGCAGCGGGAACGTCAGACCCCAGAGCAGCCCCGGCACCATCGCCCCGAGCATCCCGCGCGAAAAGAGTGAGACGCCCGTCCCATACTGCAGCAGCATAAGGACAACAAGGACAGGAATGAGCCCGGGGAGAAAATACTCCGCGCCCATGTCCTGTCCCATATTGATATAGGCGGCGACCATGACCAGAAAATAGATGCCCGCCGCCGCCGCATAGCGGATCCACTCATTGGTCCGCTCCACACTTAGCTTCATGAACGAATCCACTACTCCATAATAAAGATCTCAAGATCCTGTCGACCGAAGGACAGTGCCTCCGCGTGTGTATCAAAGGCAACGTCGATACGATAGCCGTTGATTGCATAGCCGATGTCCTCTGCTACAGCCTCGCCGTAGCCGGGGATAAAGACGTGTGTCCCGAGAGGGATCACGGACGGGTCAACGGCGATCACGCCGTGGCGCACGAGCGTCCCCGTCGCCGTATGGCTGCCGTTGCCGGGATCGTACGCACTGTACGCCGTCGCCGACACGTAGACCGAGCGTCCGCCGCCGCGGCTCACCTGCGGGGGGCGCTCCTCGACGATGCCGAGGGCCACGGGGTCATAGTCCGCCCCGCCCGACAGCGCGTGGTAGGTCGCCTCGCCGCAGATCCCATCCACGGTGAGCTGATGCGCCGCCTGACAGCGCTCGATTGCCTCGCGTGTCATGGGTCCCGCGATCCCGTCCGCTGCCCCTGCAAGATAACCGCCCTGAATCAAAAGCTCCTGTACGTGCCTTACCGCACCGCCGCGCATCCCCTCCTTGACGAGGATATGTGCTGCCTCGGCGGGCATCTGCACCACCAGCGGTGCACAGACCGCCAGCGCCGTTCCCGCCGCGAGACTGCGGCGCAGCGTCCGCTGTGTCCGGCGCATCACGCGTCGACGGCCAAAGATATGTTTCACCGCGAAAAGGAGTTTTCGTATCTGTGTCATTCGGATGCTCCCTTCATTTCTCAACGCGCTGCAAGTCATTCCCCCATCGGCGGCACGCCTCATACGCTTCGATTGGCCGTATGGAATCCGCGCCCTCCACGCAGCGCATCCATTTCTTTTGATGGAAATATTTTACTATAAAGAAGGAAATCCGTCAAACCTGCGCCAACTCGATCACAGGAGCACGCGCGATCAGCCCGTCCTCCGCCGCATACCGATAGAAGCAGCGCAGCCCCTCCAGCGTCTCCGCGTCCAGCTGCCAGACCACGGCGTGACCGAGATACGCCGTCAGCTCCGCGCGCGTAAAGCGCCCATCTGCGAGCACCTCGCCGATCGCCGCGTCCTTTACGCGCGCCCAGTGGCGGAACGCCTCTGCGATGCGCCCGTGCACCATGCGGAGTGCCGCGGGGTGCGCCGCCGCGAACGAGCGCGCCGCCGCCCAGATCCCGAACACCATGCGCAGCCCCGTCAGCAGCTTCCACTCACGTGCGAGGTCGTAGATATAGATCCCCTCGGGCGGATGATGGTAGAGCTCCAGCGCATCATCACCGATGAACATCGACGCCGCCGCGCCGCCCGGCACGGGGTCAGCGAGCGTGAGTGGCCGCACCTCATACGTCGGCGCGGCATCATAGCGGCGGTGCAGAATGATCTTTAGCAGCACATGGGACGAGGCGGACTTATCCGAGAGCAGGACGCGCTGCGTCCCGATCTCTTCTGCCGGCACACGGCTCACGAGGAGCACGCTCCGCACGTCACCGTCCGAGGCAATGCACACATCGGGCAGGATGAGCAGATCCTCCGCATGGCGCGCATAGGTGATCGACGACACCCCCGACACATCGAGATTCTTCGCCTCAAGCCGATCGTTCAGCTGCGCGGGCACGGCACGCAGGATATCCAGCCCCTCCGCCGCCCCATGCGCGAGCGCATACGTCAGCGGAAGCACATTGAGAAAAGCAATATGACCCATGCGCGGCACCATGCGCAGCCCTCCTCTGAATCGAAGGAATCACTGATAAAATGGGGTTGCCGGATTGGCGTAGATTTTTTGTCCGATTGAGGCAGCAAACCGGACGCATAGCAAAAGCTATGTGGAGGATTTGCTAACGAAAAGCGGGCGAAAAAGATGCGTCAAGATGGTCGTGCCGAATTTATCAGTGCTTCCTTAAGTTACACCTCTATTATAATCCCAATGCACCAAAAAATACAGTATGTTGAAAATATATCTTTCCCATTTGTTTGGTCGTCTCTAGGGAAACACTGATAAGGTGCTTGCCTCCTGATTGACACTGCCAAACTTCTCCTATATCATAAAAGTGAAAGAGGAGAACGACCGAAGGCGTCAGGCTGTCGGCGGCATTTGCTGTCCGGCGGGGGTGACCTGTAAGCATGGACGCGGCGTTTCCTCTTTCTGTAAATCTAATGGCTCGTTCCGATCTGCGCGATCTTGAGATCACCACACTCATGATCAAAAATGCCGTCTTGAAAAGATACAGTCATTCGGAAAGTGTTCTGCAATACACACCTAACGCACCGTGCGGTTTCTTGCAACTCACACGGCTTCAGCCGCAAACGTGACTGCGTTGACTTCGTGCCGTCACCATGTTACAATATGATTAATAGAAGATGCTTATTCCTCTTCCTGTTTGAAGATCAAAACTTGTGGAGGAATCGGCTTCACAGAAGATGTTTGTCTCTCTTCGCCCGGGCTCATAACTCGGATACGTCGCGGGAAAACGTCTTTGGGAAGACTCCCCTCGGCCGCACTAACGCCTGTCTTCGGACGTGGCGTAGCGGCGAGGGGGGATTTTTTCACAGTAAACGCATCAGCATCCACTTCCGTCTTTACATTCCGCCTCACACCTGATACAATGAATACAGATAAAGCATCTTGTGTCGTGCCTTTGCTAAGGGAATCGCTCTTAGCAGACTGCTCCCACAGGATGCTTTCTTGTTCATATATAGATACATGCCTTTGCTGCATTCTGTTCGACGAACCATAAAAGCCTCCATCCATTTTCAACGGAAGATTATCTGTAAGGCACACATTTTCTCTCCCCCTCTAAATCATATTCCCTCGGGGAAAATAACCTCCTCTGAATGTCCCATCCCACGACATCTATTCGTACGGTCGAACACCTCAAACGCTGCATCGTATGATACACTGCCAGCAGCTCTTCGTTCTCGTCAACCGCCTTAGAACAACGATTGACATTCTCAAGATACTTTGCGATAATGCATCTAGAAGCTTGAGGTGCGCCTCCTTTGGTGGGGGTCTTGAACGCACTCTCGAGCTTTTTGGATTGCTGTGACTTCGTGCAGATAGCCCCCCCGATATTCCCTTTTCGCCTTGCCCAAATCCACCTCGTCTGCTATACTGAGAGTGCTAAAGGACTATTCGTGAGTGGAGCATGATGCCTCCCAGCCGCACCCGTTCGGGACGCGACTCAGCGAGCAGTCCTCTTTTATTTATATACCAATGATAACAGAACGTGCCCGCACGCCTTGACAATATCTGCCGCCGTCAGTATACTTGAGAAAAATGAGCCTTGCAGGGCGGATCGTCCCGGCGCTTTGTGCCGTTGGATAGCTTGCACCCATGGCAAGGCTCTTTTTGTGTACGCAGAGCATATCTCTAAGCACCATACACCTTCTTCCTTGCCTTCCATGCGCCCCTATGGTATAGTGAAGGCAATAAGAACATCCTCTCCACCGTGACGAGAACGCATAGGCGAGGTGGCAGTAACATCGGATGAGCCGTCACCCTCACCGCTGACACTGGATGTTCTTTTTGTGTGCCTTCCATAGCGCGCGTTTTCTCTTAGCCATAAGAAAATGGGCTGTTGCGCGAAGCTGCAAACTTCGTGCAACAGCCCATTTTTCATCTTATACTGCGACAGGGCTCCGAGCCTCCGGTCGAGCATCCTCCCGCTGGCTCGGTACCCCCAAATCGCCCCAGATGCTCTCACCGCACAGGAGTTTCCTGCACTCCTCCGGCGTGAGCGGTCTGTCGTCGATAAGACTTCTTGGCTTATTTGCTTCTTCCATACCATATCTCCGCCTTTCCGCAAGATTTTAAAAACTCATGTGCAGCCGCTTCTTGGTTCTCTTCTGTGCCACCCTTGTGCAACCGATACTTCTCGATCAACGAAGTCAGCAGTTCTTTACCTTTATTATACTCGAAAAGCTCTCTCTTTTGCAACACATGGACATCACCTTGATTTGTTGCCACGGTCATCAGTCCGATGCTCAGATCAAAAACAAATATGGCAATGTCTGCGAAGGAAAAATTCGATGTTGATGGATGATTATGCGCAAGAATCAATTCATGTGCATAAATTCGTTTCTTTAATGAGGCAAGTTCTGTATTCGACTGGAGCGAAACATGGTCTCTTTCCCCGTAGATTATGACCCTACTGGAAAAATCCAATGGCACAGCATAGACAACCTCATTGCTGTCATTATGAATCTGTGCATCGCGAAGCAGCTCCTTATGCAACGTCCTTAAAGATTCATTCTGCGCCAAGGAAAATCCAGGAACGGCAACTAGAGAGACCTTGCTGACAGCAATATCTGTGATCCTGATCTTGTGATCGCGTTTCTTTGCCTGTTCCAAAATTATCCCCCTACGCTCTTCACATCAGGTCCTGCACCTTCATTCATCGCATTGACACATTTCTGCCTCACAACGCAGCATCTCTCGACCTGCATCGCCTTCCCCGTCTCAGAATCATACACTGAATAAACCACGCATTTCTGCGGTAATCCTTGCTCGGGTCATATCACACCAACAGTTTCACATCGTGCTCGTCCAGAAATTTTTTCCACTCCTCCGACGGCTCACGGTCGGCGGCGAGGTAGGAGAGCGCACTGATGTCACCGAAGTGCACCAGTGCCGTCTTGTCGAATTTGCTGTGATCGGCCAGCAGGATGACGCTGCGCGCCTGCCGCATCATCACCTCTTTGACCTCGCTCTCGCTCTCGTTGGACTCCATCAGCCCCTTGGCGAGGTCGAGCGCCTTGCAGCTGATGATCGTATAGTCCGCATGATAGCTCGCCAGCATCCGCGTCGCCGCAGGCCCCGTCAGCGAGCAGGAACTCGCACGAAAGTTACCGCCCGTGCAGATCATACGGAAATCACTCGAACGAAAATCGTACATCAGCCGAACGGAATTGGTGATGACGGTGATATTCGCCTTCTTCACGAGGCGGCTCAGCAGCATCTGACAGGTCGTGCTGGAGTCCACCATAATGGTGTCCCCCTCGTGGATCAAAGAGTGCGCCGCATCGGCAATCCGCAGTTTGCTCTCCTGGTTCTGCCCGCTGCGCCGTACAAACGAAAGATCCTCACTCGTCGCCTCCGCAAGGACCGCACCGCCATAGCTTCGGTGCAGCAGCTTCTTTTGTTCCAGCTTCTCCAGATCACGGCGGACGGTCTCCTCCGTCACGTGAAACGTCTCTGCCAATTTTCCCACATACACCCTGCCGTCACGGGTCAGCATCTCCATCACGCGCTGCCGCCGCTCTACGCCCAGCATAGCAAACCTCCTCTATGGAATGAAAAATACCGATTCCTTCCGCGTGAGAAAGGAATCGGTATCGTTATGCGATGAAACGCCGGGCCAATACTACCGTGTCACGATCTCTGCGGGGATGTCCAAGATCTTCGCAACCTTCAGCAGCGTGTCAATGTGTCTGCCTGCGCCTGCCGCCATGTGATGCGTCGGTCCTGCCTCGCTCCAGCGATTGCAGAACTCACGCGCACCGCACGTGAAGCGCATGCGCATATTCGTATCGCCAAAGGTAAAGATCTCCCCCGACTCATTGACGCCCTCAGCGACAATAAATTTGAAACGACCGTCACCGTCCTGCGTAATGGCGAGATAGGTAATGGGTGTATCCGTCGGCGGATAGAACTGCGTCAGGTAGCCGCCGCCCGTCTTGCCATGGAACACCGGGACGATCTTCATCGTCGGTTTCTTTGCCTGCGAAATATCCGCATCACCGGAGCCGCTGTGTCCTATGATACAGATATCTTCGTTAAAGTCAATCGAATACATCTCCGAAAGCTGTCCCGTGCCGCAGATCGTCTTCATGATGCTCATCGCCATGGCGACCTTCATATCGCCCTCGACCGCGCACGCTGTGCCCTGCTGGATGAGCATGGAGAACGCGGGGATCAGCATGCTGTCGAGTTTTCCTGCCGCCCCCTGCGCATAACCGTCATAGTGGGACGCGACCATGCCGAGCTGTTCCTCCTGTGCCCACTGCTCGAACGCGACAACATACTTTGCCATATCCCAGACCGTATCGACCGTCGCACCGCACGGCACCAATCCTCAATCTCGCGCTGCACCTCGGGGTCGCCGCCCTCGACCACGCCCGTGATGACGGCATGACGCTTGCCGTAGCGATTGAGATCGGCCGCCATCTCGCCGACTGCCCCGCAGGCGTAGAGCGTGCCGAGCCATGTGGGGATGTCCGTATGCTGATAGTCCGGTACCTTTTTCTTCTGCACGTTGACCAGAATCACCGGCACATCGAGATCCTTGACGGCGGGAAGCATATTGTAGGACGTCGCGTACGTCAGCAGCTGCAGGATGACGAGATCCACATCGGCCGCGCGGAACTTCTCGCCCGCCGCCTGCGACTCCTCCTTCGTCGTAACAAATCCGCCGTCGACGAGCTCCACCGTGCCGGGAAGCGTCTTCTTGAACGCCTCATACTGCCCCTTGAACTCCGGAACGAGCTCAGGGAACTGCGGCAGATATGCCCCGAGTGCGATGGAGAAAACGCCGACCTTTGCCTTTGTATTGACAAGCATATTCTGATTCTCCTTCATTTCGTATGAGAACTCGATGTTCATGCCAGGAAAAAGACCTGCTGCATCTTGGGCTGCGCCCCCGTCTCCGGGTCGAGCTCCATCACCATCACGTCCTTCATATACGCATTCCAACGGTCAACGACCTCGCTCTTGGCCTGGTAGTCCTCGGCGTAGGCAACGCCCTTTTCACACTCGAAATAGCCGAACAGCTCATTCCCCGTGTTCCAAATCGTGTAGTTGCTGATGCCGGCATCCTTAAGCACCTGTTTCAGCTCCGGCCAGATGGCGTCATGCCGCCGCTTGTACTCGGCGAGCATGCCGTCCTTGACCGTTGCCTTCCACGCAAATCGCTCCACTTGATTCTCCTCGATTCTCAGTTCGTATGACCCGTCGTCCGTGCAGACGCCGCAGGGTCAACGAGCCAGCCGTTCTCATCCACCTCGTCGCCGTAACGCTCGGCCGTGATCTCATCGAGTGTCTTGCCGCGGTCATCCGCGCCGAAGAAGGTCCCTGCCGCCCAGCTGATGACACAGAAGCCGACCATGAGGATCGCCGCCGTCTGGAAACCGAGAAGCTCCATGATGATCGGAACGGCAAAGCCCCAGATCGCCGCCGCAAAGCGCGTAACGAAGAAGGTGAACCCCTGCGCCGTCGCACGATAGCGCACCGGGAAGAGCTCGGAGCTCCAGAGCTGATAGAACTGCTGCTGCATGGAGAAGCCCCATACAATCGTAAAGAAGAAGAGCATCCACGTCTGCAGCATATCGGGCGGGAGCACCCAGACGAGCCAGCTGATGACGCCGAGCCCGGAGAATATGGCAAAGATCTTGCGGCGGTTGAAACGGTCTGCCGTATACATAAAGATCACCGTCGTCAGGATACAGACCGCAAAGTTCAGGCACGTGAGGAAAAGCCCCATCGCATTGCTGAGATTTCCGACATGCTCATAGACATACGGCATGAAGAATCCATTCGTACTCGCGGCAAGGTTCCACATCGTATAGACGCCGCAGCACATGATGACCGTACGAAGCGAAGTGCCGCGCAGGATGTCGGCATAGGTCGCCTTTCTCTGGACGATCCCCTCAGCAGCAAGCTTCTCCGCATGCTCCTTGGCTGCCTTCCACTCGGCTGACTCGGGCATCTTGAGGCGCTGGTACCAGATCCACGCGGCGACGATGATGAGATGCGCAAAGATGAGGCGGTTCCCCAAAAGTCCGAACATCGAGTTCATGGGAATCGATGCGGCGAACACGACGACCGGACCGAGCATCCACGCAATCTGCGCCGAGCCGCAGTGTTTTGCGCGGTCCTTCGACGGCGCCTCCTCGGCGATAAACGTCCACGATGCCACGACATCCGCACCGACTGTGAGTCCGACGATGACATAGCCGAGCAGGAACATGGGATAGTTCGTCGCGAGGCAGATAATGGCAACGCCGATCATATAAATTAAGAGGGCCCAGTTATAGACGAACTTGCGTCCGTACTTATCACAGATCCTGCCGCCGATGAGGGCGCCGAGTGCCGCCCCGCCCGTGTTGGACGAGAGCGCCGCGAGCAGCCCCATCTGCACGCTGCTCATGCCGAGATAGTCGGCCCACATACTGAGCCCCGACGCACCCGCCACAATCGACCCGGCGTCGATGTAGCTGATCAGACCTGCGATCAGCGTCTTTTTCCACGCGGACATGTGCATGTCCTGCTTTACCCCTAACATAGGAATCTCACCTTTCTATGATGCCGTAATGATGTCAGTCGAGCAAATCCATATTGAGCGCGATATGGAAATCCTTCGCGAGCTGGACAAAGCCCTCACGCGGGATCGTCTGCTTCTTGCCGCCCATGGAGAGCACCTTGACGCAGATCGTGGCCGCCTTTTCCACGGTGTCCATCAGGCCGAACGCCTTGTCGAAATCATTGCCGCAGACGAAGAGTCCATGATGCGCCCAGACAACGACGCGGTACTTCTCCATCAGCTTGACGGACGCATCGGCGATCTCCTTGCCGCCCGGAACCATCCATGGCACGACACCGATCCCCTCCGGGAAAATCACGGGATCCTCCGTCGCCATCTCCCAAAGCTCGCGCGTGAACGCCTTGTCCTCAAGCGGAAGGACGAAGGTCAGTGCAATGAGATTGGTCGGATGCGCATGGTAGATGATGCGGTTCGTTCCATTCGTCATCTCCTTTTTGAGCTCATGCGCCGCGAGATGCGTCGGCAGCTCACTGGTCGGACGTCCGCCGCCGACGAGCCCCCAGACGATGCCGTAGTTCTCGCCTGCTGCATCGATCTGGATGAGCGCGACATTCTCCTCCGGGGCGAGCTCGACGTTGCGCATATACTTGCCGCTGCCCGTCACGAGGAAATATTCCCCCGCAAGCCCCGGCACCGTATTGCCGATCGGCTGCCATGCGCGGACCTCGTGCAGCGAGCCCTTGACCGCCTCCACTTCCTCCGCCGGAACGCGATACGTCAGATTCCCGCCGTTCCGCTCATGCCACCCCTTTTGGAACGCATCAGCGGTCAGGCGCTGAAAGCGCTCCATAAACTCTGCCTCTTTTATCTCCATGTCGTCTTCCTCCTGCTCCGGCCACGCCTGCGCCTTTACAGCACAGGCGAAACCTCGTTGACATCAAAGGATTTTGCCACCACCTGACGCGCCTCGGACAGATCCTCAAAGGCCTTGTCCTTCAGCATCTGCGCCATCAGATTGCCGATCGCCGTCGCCTCCACGGGACCCGCGCAGACCTCCTTGCCCGTCTGCTGCAGCAGCAGACGGTTGAGGAACTGATCCTGACAGCCGCCGCCGACCACGTGAATGCGGTCGAACGTCCGCCCCGTCACCTCCTCGATCTCCGCCACCGTCTCGGCATAGCACTGGGCGAGACTGTTGTAGACGCAGTAGAGCAGCTCGCACTCCGTCTCGGGTGCCTCCTGCCCCGTCCGCCCGCAGTACTCCTGCAGCGCCGCCCGCATGCTCTGGGGGGCGAGGAAGGCCGCGTCGTTGACATCCACCGTCGGGGCAAAGTAACGGCCGATATGCGCGAGCTGGTACAGCTCCTCGAACGTGTAGTCGTGGCGGAACTCCTTGCGCAGATTCTGCATGATCCACATGCCCATGATATTTTTGAGGTAGCGATAGCGGTAGTGGTAGCCGCCCTCGTTCGTGAAATTGTGGCGCTGCGACACCTCCGAGCAGTCCGGGATCAGGCGCTCGATGCCCATCAGCGACCACGTCCCAGAACTCAGATAGATGCTGTCATCCGACGTGCTCGGGACCGCCATGACCGCCGATCCCGTATCGTGCGTCGCGGGCAGAACCACCTCCGTCTGGAACCCGACCTCCGCCGCGATCTTTTCCGTGAGTGCACCCACGGGGATCTTCGGCATGGCAATCGCGCCGAACATCTCCTTCGGGATGCCGAGCATATCCATCAGCTCGTAGTCCCAATCCTGCGTCTCTGCACTCACGAGCTGCGTCGTTGTCGCGTTCGTGTACTCGTTCTTCATGACCCCCGTCAGGAGATAGTTCAGATAGTCGGGAATCATCAGAAAATGTTTTGCCGCCGACAGGATCTCGGGACTTTCCTGCCGGATCGCCATAAGCTGATAGATCGAGTTGAAGATCTGCTTTTGAATCCCGTTGCGTGCGTAGAGCGCCTGCTCCGAAATCGTCCGGTAGACCAGCGCATCCATGCCCTGCGTCCGCCCATCCCGATAGGCAACGGTATCGCCGAGCAGCTGTCCGGCCTCATCGAGCAGGACAAAATCCACCGCCCATGTGTCAATCCCGACGCTCTTCGGAATCCGATTCAGCGTGCGGCACCGCTTCAGCCCCTCGACCACCTCGTGAAAGAGATGATCCACATCCCAGCAGAGGTGCCCGTTCCGTCCCACGAGACCGTTCTGAAAGCGATGAATCTCCTCGATACGGATCTTCCCGTTCTCAATCCAGCCCAGGATGTGACGCCCGCTCGATGCGCCAATATCAATCGCCAGATAATACGGATGCTCCATCGTCTCTTTCCTCCTATATCTTGTTTGTCTGTTTTGTTGTCTTTATGTTGTTTTATCTTTGTTTTTTATATAATAAAACATAATACATCATAAGTCAATATAATATTTGATTGTTTTTATTTCTTTCTATCTTTGTTTTCTTTGGTTTTCTGTTTAACGCAATCGGATGGATACGGCAGATGGGTACGCACAGCCTGTTCCGCCGTATACAATATTCTTTCTCAGTCCATCGTGCTTTATCGAGAGAACCGTTGTATAATTACCGTTGTATTCTTCTGTCTCGTTTTCATCTTACGAAAGGAGCTTCTCATGCGGAAAAGAATCACCTCCCTGCGCCGCTTCTCCCTTGTCATCGGCGCGGCGTTCCTCTGCGGAATGCCTGCGGCATACGCGGCCTCAAACAACGCTCCTGCCTCCATCGCCGCCGCTGCACACAAGACAGCGGCATCCCCCGTCGTCGGCGACCCTGCCGCACTCCCACAGCGTGCCGCACTTTCTCCTGCGGCAGCAGCACAATTGACCAAGCGCCTGGATGCAATGATCGGAGATAGGGGCACGAAAGTGCCCGGGCTTGGTGTTATTCTCTACCGCAACGGACAGGAAGTGTACAGTCACTTTGCCGGCAATCGTCGTTTTCTCCGCCAGAACCCGACCACAGCAGAGCCGATCACGCGCGATACTCGCTTCCGTATCGCCTCGGTCTCCAAGCAGTTTACGGTATTCACACTGATGCAGCTCGTCGAGGAAGGAAGGCTTGGCCTTGACGACGATGTGAGCCGCTACCTCGGCTTCTCTCTAAGAAATCCTGCCCACCCCAATACCCCGATTACAGTGCGGATGCTCGCGAGCCACACCTCATCGCTGCGGGACGGGAAAGTCTACAGCATCCCGCCATCGGTCAGCGTACGTGAGTTCTTCACCCCCGAGGGACGTTACTACGAAAACGGCGACCACTTTGCCCCTGCAAATGAAGCTCCCGGGCAATATTTCTGTTATGCCAATATCAACTACGGCCTCCTCGGCACGATCATTGAGAAAGTGACAGGCGAGCGCTTTGACCGTTACCAAAAGGAGCACATTCTAAAGCAGCTGGATACGGCAGCAGACTATGTGCCCGGCAATCTTACGAAGCGCGGCTTTGCAAAGCTCGGCACGATCTATCAAAAGAAGGACGAAAATGGCACCTGGAATGAAAATGGCCCCTGGTACGGCAAGGCGGATGACTATAACGGCCGCCAGCCGAAAGCAGAGTCCATCTACCTGCAAAATCCGTACGCAGAGGACATCCAGGGATGGTTCCCCCTCGCAGACTATGTGCCCGGCACGAATGCAACGATGCTCTCCCCGCAGGGCGGTCTGCGCATCTCCTATGAGGAGCTGACACACGGTTTGGAACTGCTGATGAACGGCGGAACCTATCGCGGGAAACAGATTCTCTCTCCTGCATCCATCCAAGAGATGCTGCGCCCCCAATGGCAGTATGATGCAGCGCAGAAAAACGGAAACACCGCCGGCGGCACACTGCTGTCCTATGGGCTTGGCGAACTGCAGATCGCAGGCGACAGCACGGCGCGTGTGAACCGCAGCCATGTGGTCGATCTTGTCGGGCACAACGGCGAGGCGTTTGGTCTGCTCTCCGGCGTATTCTTCCGCCCCGGAACGAAGGACGGCTTCGTCTACATCATGAACGGCGAAGCCGTCGCTGAGGACGACGACCCGCGCAGCGCAGGCACATTCAGCGGCAACTACATCTGGGAAGAGGAGATCATGGATGCCCTGACCGAAGCTCTGCTCTCGAAAGATTAAAGGCCCTCTGATAAACCAGCTCCTCGAATCGGCGTAGATTTTTACCCAAACCAGATGGAAAACCGGACACCGTATACGAGCCTGTGTCAGTTGTTTCATCGAAGTACGAAAAGTTGTGTCAAAAAAGCTTGAATTCCTTAGTCAATATACAAAGAAGCACTCTGCATGATGAAAACTCTCATCATGCAGAGTGCTTCTTTGTTCTTTATTTATCCTTTAATTCTGACTAGCCTTCTTCTTCTCACGCTCATTGACAATGTAGTTATAGATGAGGACGAAGATGAGCAGCCCGCCCCAGATGATCTGGCGATAGAAGTTCGAGATGCTCTCATACATATTGAGCCAGCTCGATATCATCTGAACGATTAGGATGGCAACGATGACCCCCTTCATGTTGCCCTTGCCGCCGTAGGGATCAACACCGCCAAGCACGGCGATCAGGATCGCCTCCATCAGATAGGACGCACCGTAGTCCGCCTTTGCAGAGTTGAACCGCCCGAGCATAATCAGCCCCGCAGCTGCACTCAGAAGTCCGCTGACCATGTAATTGGCGAGATAGAGACGCATATTGTTAAAGCCAGAGAACGTCGATGCCTTTACGCTTGTCCCCAGCATACGCAGCTTATAACCAAGTGTCGTACGCTCCATAACAAAGGCCGATGCGAGCGCAAGGATGACGAAAATGATAAAAGGCGTTGGTATCCCGAGAACCTTCGCCGACATTGCCCCAGCAATCTGCGGCGGAAGACCTCCAAGCGTACTGCCGTTCGTCAGCACAATCGCCGTCCCCATAAAGAGTGCCTGCGTGCCGAGTGTCGCGAGAATCGGTGTAATGCCGACTGCACCGATCAGGAACCCATTGATGGCTCCGCAGAACATCCCGAAGAGAAGCGCCCCCACGCACGCGGCAAGGATGAGTAGGGTCACTGTAGATTCTGATGTATCAGGCGTAATCAATGCCGGCAACACCTTTGCCACAAGGACGGCAGAGAGATTCGCCACGGCAACAACACTGAGGTCAATTCCTGCCGTATAGAGCGTAAATGCCATGGCAATGGCGAGGAGGCCGAACTCCGGAAACTGTTTTCCCATGGACTGAAAATTTGACACACTCAGAAAGAGGGTTCCTTTGAGTACCGTACAAAAAGCAAAAACCACGAGAAACACGATCATCAGGCGCATGAGATTCTTATCCCTGCGGAAGACTTGACGTAAAACATCCATCACGATTCCCCCCCCTTCGCATCCGATACATGGACCGTGAGTTTACGCTCATTTCTCCGTGCCTGCAGAGCAGAGATCGCCGTACCGAGAATGATGACTGCACCTGTAAACACTTTCTGCCATGTAGTGGATACATCGAGAAGAATCAGACTATTGTCCATGACCGTGAGGAGCGCCATGCCGAGCATCGCACCCCACACCGTCCCTTTGCCCCCTTCCATGCGAACGCCGCCCAGCACACATGCAGCGATAACAGTCAGTTCGAGGCCCTCGAGGTTGTTCGGATGAACGGCGAGCAGCATGGTTGAACGGAGTACACCGATGAGTCCCGCCATGCAGCCCGAAAACGCATAAATGAACACAATGGTCTTAAATACGTGGAATCCCGCGCGCTGCGCTGCACGGACATCTCCGCCAATCGCATAGATACCACGACCAAGCATGGTGCGCTCGAGGATAAACCACCCGATAAAAATAAGCAGCACCATGAGAATAATCCCGACTGGCATATCCGACGTGAGTCCTGAGACGGGATTCGTCACCGACAGCAGTTTCATCTGACCGAGCTCATAGAGCGGCTGGCACAGCGGATACTCACGCGACTTAAAGACCCCCTGCATGATGCCGAAGCAGATACTGCTCGTTCCCAGTGTCACAATGAGTGCGGGAAACCGAAACCGCGCAATGATAAAGCCGTTGACAAGTCCCACACAGAGCCCAATAAGCATCGCCGCCGCAAAGAACAGCAGGGGATTATCCGTCACATGCTCGAGCTGCGAACAGACAATGAACATCGCCATCGATGCAATCGCAGGAAATGAGACATCCACTCCGCCCGTAATAATGACGAACATCTCACCGATGCAGAACATCGCAGGTACGGAAAACGCGCGCAGGAGATCCACCGCATTGTTCCCCGTGAAGAACTGCCCGCTCTTTATCTGAACCAATAGGCAGAGCAAAATCAACACAATACCGACGTAAAACTCTGTCGATGTAAATATCCGCTTCTTCATGCGGCATCCCCTCCTTGATGGGCAAGGCCAGCAAGTGTATTCTCGTCCAGCTCCTGCGTTGATAACGCAACGGCAAGCCGCCCCTGCTGCATCACCATCACGCGATTACAATTCGTCAGAATCTCCGGCAGATCATCCGAGATGATCAGCACAGTGAGCCCCTCCTTCGCCAGTTTACGCACGCGTTCATAGATATCGAACTTCGCACCGATGTCCACACCAACCGTCGGTCCATTAAGGATAAGCACATTCAGATGGATGGCAAGCCACTTTGCTAAGACGCATTTCTGCTGGTTGCCGCCTGAGAGCGTACCGACCGGCGCCTCAACATCGTGCAGAGCGATCGAGAGTTCCTTCTCCCAATAATGCGCCATCTCTTCAATTCTCTGTTGATCCACTGCTCCCAGTACATTGGCGTACTCGTCCCATTTCTCTGTCGAGATATTATCCGCAATCGATTGACTCAAAAAGAGGCCTTCTGTCACGCGATCAGGAGGCAAATAGCCGATCCCATTCTTTATGGCATCGCGAATACATTTAATTTCTATTTTTTCGCCATTTATTCGTATTTCTCCGCTTTGTGGGCGATGGTAGCCAAAAAGAGCTTCCGCGAGCTCTGTCCGCCCCGAGCCGAGAAGCCCCGTAATACCGACAATCTCCCCCTTTTTCAGAGAAAAACTCACATCGCGGAAACCGTTGTCGAGGCTGAGATTTTTTACCTCGAGAACCGTAGGGGCACCATTGTCCTGATAGG
>ERZ773003.725-NODE-725-length-22770-cov-6.892626_pt1 | contig 22770 bp, 21 predicted proteins | sample MGYA00580668_ERZ773003 | MGnify/ENA primary metagenome ERZ773003 (study PRJEB29015, sample SAMEA2738002) | human oral metagenome | biome: human oral; feature: human-associated habitat; material: dental | place: China | collected 2126 ... | reverse complement strand
TTTTTTTATTAAAATTTAAGAAATAACAAAATAAATATATATAACTCAATTAAAACCCTTTATTTTCAAGATCTTTTTGTCAATATAAAATTTACTATTCTAAAATTTTATTTTTTAATAAAAAGTTTCATAATTAAGCTAAACAAATCATAAATATCTTTATTTTTATTAATTTGTGTAAACAAAACAAAATTTCTCTTCTATTAATTTTTAATAATTTAAAATATGAAACAATACAAAATTGCTTAAACCTAGTTTTATTTTAAAAGTGCTTATATAAAAGAAAAAAATTTGTAATTGCAAAAAAAATAATATTGTATTATAATAAATATATACATTACATAAGACTACTTTAAAACTAAACTCTAGGATTATAACTGTTCTACTTATTTAATAAATGTAGACTTCTACAAGCGGGAATAATTTACGTTAATAAATAGAATAATGTTTTTTAGGAAGGGAAATAATGAAAAAACAGTATTTTGAAAGTTTTGATGGAAAAAAGGTTCCTTATTTATTTTTTGAATCAAAAAGATATAAATATAAAAATAATATTGTAATATTTCACGGAATGACCGAACCTATTGACAGATATGCTGAATTTGGGGAATTTTTGGCTTCAAATGGATATAATGTGTTTGTTATGGAAATTCGTGGTCATGGGGAATTAAAAGATAGTGAAATTGGAGATTTTGGAAAAGGGGGAATAAAATCTGTCTTTAAAGATATTGATTCCTTTTTTAAAAAAGTTTTGAGCAAAGTTGGAGCAACTCCAAACAATACTACAATTTTTGGGCATAGTATGGGTTCTTTGATTGGAACAGAATGGGGAATTAGAAATAAATATAAATATTTTATTTTATCAGGTTTTCCATTGAAAAGTCAGTTAATAGCTATAGGTGGAAAATTTGCCACTTTTTTAGAAAAAGTGATTTTTAGAAAAGTTTCTGTATTTAATAAAATTTCAGAAAAGTGGAACGCAAATTTTGAGCCAAATAAAACAAAATTTGACTGGCTTACAAGAGATGAAATTGAAAATAAAAAATATGAAAATAATGAGCTTTGTGGTTATTCTGTCACACCAAAGTTTTATTCTGGAATTTTTTCTACAATAGGATTTATCAATAGAAACTATAAAAAATTAGATGAACATGTGAGAATATTATCTGTTTATGGAACAGATGACAAAGTAATAGACATTCCATATATTAATCAAATTTTTAATACATTAAGAAAGAAAAAAAGAAGAATAAACATTCTTGAAAACAAGAATGGACGACATGAATCCCTTAATGAAACAAATAAATATGAAATTTATGATGAAATCTTGAAATGGTTAAATGCAAAGGACTTTTAAGCTTTCACTTTATTAAATTATGTGTTTTTTTTTATAAAACTAAAAATAAAATCAAATTAAGCAAAAAATATAGTAAAAATGTAAAAAAATAAATATTTATAGCAAAAATTTTTAAAAATTTTCAAAAAATAATAAATTTTTATTGAAAAATATGATATAATTAAGAAAGTTAATTTTAATAGGAGGAAAAATGGGTGTATTTGATTTTGTAAAAATATTTAGAGTAAATAAAAGTATTTCGATAGATTTAGGAACTGCAAATATATTGATTTATGATAAACAAAGAAAAAAAATAGTATTAAATGAGCCATCTGTAGTTGCAAGAGATAGAAAGACTGGAAGGCTAATTGCAGTTGGAAGAGAAGCTAGAGAAATGTTAGGGAAGACTCCTGACAGTATTCAAGCTATTAAACCTTTGCAAGATGGAGTTATTGCAGATATTGACTCAACAAAGGAAATGATTACATACTTTATTCACAAAATTTACGGAAATTCATTATTCAAACCGGAAGTAATGATTTGTGTGCCAATTGAAGTAACAAGTGTTGAAAGAAAAGCATTGTTTGATGCAGTAAAAGGTGCTAAAAAAACATATATTATTGAAGAAGGAAGAGCTGCTATTATCGGTTCTGGAGTGGATATTTCTCAACCTGAAGGAAGCATGGTAATTGATATAGGTGGAGGTTCTACTGATATTGCAATTCTTTCATTAGATGAAATTATTGCAAGTAAATCAATTAGAATTGCTGGAAATAGATTTGATGAAGATATCGTAAGATATGTAAAAAGAAAATATAATTTATTAATTGGAGATAGAACTGCTGAAAAAATAAAAAAAGACTTAGGTTCAGCATTAAAAGTTCAGTCGCCTGAAGTTATGGAAATAAAAGGTAGAGATTTGGAAACTGGAATTCCTAATACTGTAGAAGTCAATGCAAATGAAATTTATGAAGCAATTGAAGATTCTTTATTCCAAATTGTAAATTCTACAAAAGAAGTTCTTGAAAAATGTCCACCTGAATTAGCAGCAGATATTTTAGATAATGGAATTGTAATGACTGGTGGAGGTTCTCTAATCAGAAACTTTATTGACATGATGGAACAAGAAGTTGGAATTAAAGTATTCTTATCTCCAAATCCACTTGATTCAGTAGTTTTAGGTGGAGGAGCCGCATTTGACAACAAGAAATTATTAAGAACTCTTCAAATGAAAGAAAATTAATATTTGTTATTAATTTAAAAAAAGAGAAAATGAGAAAAAATGAAATTACAAGAAATAACTAAAAAATTTAAAAATGAAATAAATCAGGATAAAATAAGTGCAAGTTACCTCTTTTACGGTGATAAGAGAGTTGACTTGCTTTCTTATGCACTGATATTTTCAAAAATGATTATGACAAAAAATATCCAAAATGATGCTGAAAAAGAAAAAATAGAACAGCTTATCGACAATTCTCAGCATCCTGACATTGAAATAATAAATAAAAATAATGAAAACATAAAAATTGATGAAGTACGGGAAATTATCTATTCATCAATAGAATCTTCATTTAATTCGCCCAAAAAAATATTTATTCTGTGTGGAATCGAAAACTTGCGAAAAGAATCTTCAAATGCACTTTTAAAAATTTTGGAAGAACCTCCAAAAAACGTATATTTTATACTTTTATCACGAACATTAAATATAATTTCTACAATAAAATCCCGTACAATCAAATTTCATTTATCTGGAATGAACAACGATGAACTGGGAGTCAGCAAGGAAATCTACTATTTTTTTGACGGAAATGAGAACGATATTTTAGAATTTAAAAGGCAAAATCTCTCTCTTGATGGTATTCAGTTTCAAGTTAATACTGTGGAAGATATTTTACAAATTATTTTTGAGATGAAAAATTACACAACTGGAGAACTGGCTATAAAAAATAATCTGGATTTGACGATAAAATATAATAAAAGTGTGGAATTACTGGCACGGCGAATACGTTTTTGGGATATTGAAAATGTATATTTTTTTGTAAATGAAATTGAGAATGAATTAAAAAAGGAAAAAGAATTTTTGATAAATTTTCTTTCAAAAATCATTATAAATGTAAAGTATTCTGTGAATTCAGAAGATTTAAAAAAACTGATAAATTTGAAAAATAGCATTAGGAACAATGTAAATGTGAAAAGTGTAATTTTTAACTTTTTTGATATTTTACAAAGTTCTTAAATTAAGAGAATAAAATTAAAAATAAAATGGGAAATAAACTGTGCATTCAGAATATCTCCCATTTTTTTATAACATTTAAATAGTAAAAATCAGCTAATATTAACCTCCATTTAAATAACGAATTTATTACAAACTTAAAGTCTAATATTTTCAAATAATTAAAATATAATTTGGATTACTCTGTCTAATAATTATTTATTCAATTTTATTTATATTTAGGGGCATCAAACACCATGACCTTATAACCCCGCTTCTCAAATCTCAATTTTATAGCAAAAGACAAAGCTCGCTTTTAGCAAAAGTAATTTTAATTTCATAAGGTTATTTCAATTCAAATATAATAGAAAAGCTCAAACAAGTTGTCTTTTACTGAAAAATTAAAATCTCAGAAATTTATAATAAATATTTTTTCTTTAATAGGATAAATTTTTTAGCTTTAAAAACCGACGGAGCTTTTATTTGTTCAACTACGACTGTTTGACGACTATAAGGAGAAGTTTCGGAGTTGGGGAAATAAAAATCGTAGTCTAGCCATAGGTATTGCGTAGCAATCTTGCCGTAATTTTAATTATCAAAATAAACCTTTACTGCAAGATAAGGATTTGCGGCAATGAGCAATCCTGCAAACATAATAAAAATAGTAAAAACTATTATTAAACAAAATAATCTAATATTAAATCCTGTTAGAAAATAGAAACTGTTAAGAACAAAAAATTTTAATTCCTTGATAAACATATTTAACTCAAAATTTATTAAATATGCGCTATTTAAATGGGAAATAGTATTAATTTCTATCTTTTACTATCGGAACCCAAAGTTCCATTTCATAGTTAGGACTATACATATCTCCTTCGCTATAAACTTCAAAATCAGGTGTCCCAGCGTGTCTATAACTTTGTTCTGGGAAAAACATCCCTGTTACATATTTCCAGCCTTTGTGAATACAATTTGGAACAATTCCTTTCAATTTTACTACAGCATATTCAGCTTCAGGAACTTCAAGAATACTTAATCCTAAATCTTTTGCCTTGTCAATATTTTGAACATCATATCCAGCCATATAGCTTACCGTATACTTGCTTTCAGGATTTTCTTTTTCATTTTTTTCGATTTCGTAGCATGCTCCATAACTTTGTCCATTTCCTAAGCTTTCCAATTTTTCTTCAGATACTTTTTTAAAAAGTTTGTCCCAGACATTAGGAAAATCACCGCCTTCTTCAACTCTTTCTGCTACGCCTGCAATTTTAAAAGCCGATTTTTTCATAATTTTGATATCCATGTTTTTTCCTCCTTCAACACTTAAAGATAATCTTATAGGAGAAAAAATTTGAAATGCACTTCCTTTTCTGACTTCCTTTGGTGTATGTCCATGAAATTTTTTGAATGCTAAAGAGAATGAATCTTGAGATTCATAGCCATATTTAAAGGCTATTTCTATTATCTTTTCGTCAGTTTCACGTAAATCTATCGCAGCACAGCTTAACTTTCTAAAGCGAATATACTCGCTTAACGGGTAATCCACCATAATTGAAAACATTCTGCTAAACAGCGGATATGAATATCCAGAAAGCAAAGCAATCTTTCTCATGTCAATTCTGCCAGTCAGGGTCTCTTCGATATATTTCATCGTTTCATTAAATGCCTTAATCATATATTTTTCCTCCTTACAACAAAATTATATATGATTTTTCGACTTTTTTCCCAATAATTCCTGTACAAATTTTATAGATTTTAAAATTCAAACAACTCTCTTACCTTCCCTATTTATAATAATTATTATTTATTCCAAATTTTATCAAATTTATGTTATTTATTTTCGATAATTACTGTTTTTGGATCGACTTTATTTCCATAAACAGGCTCAAGAGTTGCTTTATACGCTTTTTCAAAGAACCCTTCCTTAGTAAGAGCATCTATTTCAGTATTTAGCCAGTCTAGCAGTTCCTTGTTCCCTTTTCTTACAGCTGGAGCAATGTAGTCCTGTTCCCCTAGCTGTTTAATATCCACAACAAATCCTGGATTTTCTGTTGCCCATGCAAATACCAGAGTGTTATCATGTGCAAGTGCAGCTCCTCTTTTGTCTAACAATGCGTTAAATGTTTCTGTGTTTTGATCATACTTCAATAATTCTATATCTGGATAATTCTTAGTAAAATAAATTTCTGCTGTTGTTCCTTTGTTAACTATTAATTTTTTACCTTTCAGCTCTTTCACATCTTTTATTGGAGCACCTTCTGGTGAAACAATTCCTAGCGACACTTTCATATAAGGTTTTGCAAAATCAACTTTTTGTTTTCTTTCGTCTGTTACTGTAAAGTTTGCTAGAATAATGTCAACTTTATTTGATAATAAATATTCCACTCTGTTTGCAGCTTCTAATGTGATAAATTCTATTTTATTTTCGTCGCCTAATAAATCTTTAGCAAGTCTTTTTGCCAAATAAATATCATATCCTTGATTTTTCCCATTTTCATCAACAAATCCAAATGGCGGCTTATCTCCGAATACTCCTATTCTTATTTTTCCTGCTTTTTTTATTGCCTCAATTGATCCTGGCTCAGCACTTCCCTTTCCACCTTTTCCACAGCTTATTGCAAATACTCCTAAAACTAAGATTGCAATAATTTTTACAAGCCTTTCAAAATTCTTTTTCATAATTACCTCCAAGTTTATTTAATGTTTTTGTTATTTCTTAACACTTTTTATTTATTATTTGGTATAAACCATAACCCCTTATTATTTTGTTCCATATATTTTTTAAATTCATCTGAGTGGTAAGCTTCTACGATAGCTTTTGCCCAATTGCTATTCTCATTTCCTTTTTTTACAACAACTTGTAGTAACAAATGATTCAATATATCTTCCTGTAGCAATACTGTAGATGGGTTAATTCCTGCACTATAAACAATACTTCCAGGAATAACTGCATAATCAAAATCGTCTAATGAACGTGGAATATTTGCCGAATCCATTTCTACAATTTCCAGCTTATGCGTATTTTCCTTAATATCCTTTTGAGTAGCTTTTGCAACATTAATATTCTCATTTAATTTTATCCATCCCGCTTTTTTTAACAAATTATATCCTCTTGCAGCATTTGATGCATCACTTGGAATTGCAATCTTTGCACCATCTTTTAATTCATTAAGACTTTTATGCTTACTCGAAAATATTCCTGCTGGAACTGTTGGAATTGGACTTAATGCAACCAGATTTCCTTTTTGTGAATCATTAAAATTATTCATATATGCTGTGTGCTGTTCAACATTCACATCAATATCTCCTTCATTTAACGCAGTATCATTTTGCAATAAATCAGAAAATTCTACAACTTCAAATTTATATCCCTTTTTTTCCAAAATAGGAATAATTGCCTTTTCAAATAATACTGTATAAGGACCACTTGCCTTACCGTATTTTATAACTTTTTTATCTCCTGAATTAGTTTTATTCCCTTCAGTTTTTTTTCCACACCCTATTATTAGGAAAAATACTGATAATAACGTAATTATAACTAATGACTTTCTTTTCATGTTCTTACCTCCAATTTTTTTTAATTATTTTCTCTTAATTTTCCTGCAATATAATTACCAAATGACTGTATTGCCTGAACAATTATAATCAGAATAATAACTGTTACTAGCATCAAGGTGTTATTAAATCTCTGATAACCGTAAGTCAGTGCTAAATCTCCAACTCCGCCACCTCCGATTGTCCCAGCCATAGCTGTTGCACCAAGAAGACCTATCGTTCCAGTTGTAAATGCTAATATTAAAGAAGCTTTTGCTTCTGGTAATAAGAAATATACTATTATTTGCCATATATTTGCTCCCATGGCTTTTGCAGCTTCCAAAATTCCTGGTTTAACTTCCAGCAAGGAACTTTCTATTAGTCTTGCTAAATAAGGCGCTATATAAAATACCAAAGGAACAATGGCTGCATTTGTACCAATTCTTGTTCCAACAATAACTTTAGTTAAAGGTGCTATGAATACAAGCAAAATTATAAATGGAACTGAACGTACTAAATTTACTGTCGTATTTATCAATAAATATACAATTTTATTTTCTCTCAAACCGTCTTTTTTAGTTAGAACCAGTATAAGCCCTAACGGAATTCCTATTACAGCTCCAAAAAATAATGACCATCCTACCATATAAATCGTTTGCCCCGCCGAAATCATTAATTTATCAGAACTTATTTTTAGCCAGTTTTCAATCATATTATCTCCATCCTTTCAACCTTTACCCCACTTTTTACAATAAATTCTTCAACTTTTCCAATAAGCTCCAGATTTCCACCTAATTGGATAACTAACACTCCTAGTATAGTATCTCCTAGCTCATTTATTGAAGCTGACAATATTTTAGTAGTAATATCAAAATTTTTATTTATTTCAGAGATTAATGACTGTCCCGAATTTTCTCCTAAAAATGTCAATCTTACTATTGGAAGTGTTAAATCTAGCTCTTTCAACAAAGAAACTGGAATATCATTGTTAATAACTGAACTAATAAAGTCTTTTGTAATCCTCTCTTTTGGATTAGTAAAAATTTCAATTATATTTCCTTGTTCCTTAATTTCTCCATCCTGCATTACTGCCACTTTATTGCATATTTCCTTGACTACTTCCATTTCATGAGTAATAAGCAGTATAGTTATTCCAAATTCCTGATTTATTTTTTTTAACAGCTCCAAGATAGATTTTGTTGTTTTTGGGTCTAATGCACTTGTAGCTTCGTCACATAGTAATATTTTAGGATGTGTTGCTAAGGCTCTTGCAATTCCTATTCTCTGTTTCTGTCCTCCAGAAAGTTTTGATACAGAAACGTTTTTTTTATCTTTTAATCCAACAAAATCAAGTAGTTCATCTATTCTTTCATCTATTTTACTTTTGAGCGTTTTCGATATTATAAGTGGTATTTTTAAATTTTGATAAACTGTCTGAGTTTCCAGCAAATTAAACTGTTGAAAAACCATACCTATATTTTTTCTTAATTTATTTAATTCTCTTTCAGACAATCCAACAATCTCTTTTCCTTCTAATTTTACACTTCCACCATCAGGCTTTTCAAGCAAGTTTACTAAACGAAGCAACGTAGATTTACCTGCTCCCGAATATCCAACTATCCCAAAAATATCTCCTTTTTCTACCTTCAAAGACACATCTTTTAAAGCATGAACTTCTACTTTCTTATTTTTAAACACTTTTTTTACATTTGATATTTCAATCATTTTTTATTTTCGCCACCTTTCCTTATTTCATTTGTGACTTTTATTAATAAATCTGATAAAAATTCAGATGTTAATGACAGAGCTTTTGGATTAATTTTAAATTTAGGATGGTGATTAGGGTAAGATTCATCTGTTCCTATATGAATAAATACCCCTTTTATTTTTTCTTGATAAAATGCAAAGTCTTCTCCACCCAATGTATCACTTGAAGGCTCTACAGCCAACTTTCTATCCAATGCAACCTTTTTTGCAAATTCGCTCCATTTTTTATCATTATTTGCAGCAGGAGGCCCAGTTATCCATTCTATTTCAGGATTAACTTGATAAGTACTTGAAATATATTTAGTCATATCAATTACTCTTTCCTTGATAAATTTTCTCTGCTCTTTATCTAATGTCCTTACTGTCCCTTCAATAAATGCTTTTTCAGGAATTACATTCCAAGTATTTCCAGCTGAAAAATGCGTTATACTTACCAGTCCAACTGAAAATGGATCTATATTTCTGCTCACTATTGTCTGTAATGAATTTACAAGAGCACTCCCAGCTACAATAGGGTCTTTTCCCAGTTCAGGATGTGCGGCATGTGTGCCAAAACCTTTTAATTCAATTTTGAATCTATCAACAGCGGCAGATACACTTCCTTCACGAATACCTACTGTTCCTACAGGAAAATTTATAGTACAATGTATTCCAAAAATCAACTCAACATCATCAAGTACACCACTTTCCATTATTTGCAATGCACCTGCAAACACTTCTTCTGCAGGCTGAAAAACTAACTTAACAGTTCCTTTTATTTTATCAGCATTATCTCTTAATAGTAATGCGGTACCGATAATTGATGTTAAGTGATAATCATGTCCGCATGCATGCATTTTCCCATCAACTTCTGATTTATAACTTAAATTTGTTTCTTCGTAAACAGGCAATGCATCAATATCTCCTCTAATCGCAACAACTGGTCCAGATTCCTGTCCTCTAATAACAGCAACTACTCCTGTTTTCAATGGTACATCCAATATTTCGATATTTTCTCTTTTCAAAATTTCCTTGATACGCCTAGTTGTTTCATATTCTTCCAAGGATAACTCAGGATGTTGATGAAACCATTTAAACTCCTTTTCAAGTATTTCCTGTAAATTTTCTATTATTTTCATTTAACTCATCTCCTTTCTTTGCTGACATAAAAAAATGAAAATTTATATCAACAAAGCTGATTCCATCTTATCTTTCTTTTCAAAATTAAATATATTTAAGAATTTCTTAGCCCTTTCAGTTTTTGGATTTCTAAAAAATTCCAGCGGATAATTTGTTTCAACGATTTCTCCAGAATCCATAAATACTATTCTATCCGCAACCGCTTTAGCAAATTCCATTTCATGAGTAACGATTATCATTGTCATTCCTTCCTTTGCCAGTTCCAGCATTACATCCAGCACTTCCCTTACCATTTCAGGATCAAGTGCCGCTGTAACTTCGTCAAACAGCATTATTTCTGGATTCATACATAGTGATCTTATAATTGCTATTCTTTGTTTTTGTCCTCCTGACAGTTCTCTTGGATATGAGTTCTTTTTATCCAGAAGCCCTACTCTTTCGAGCAATTTTTCTGCTTGCTCCGTAACTTCCTTTTTATCCCTTTTCTGTACTTTAAGCGGTCCTAACAGAAGATTTTGCATAACTGTCATGTGATCAAATAATTCGTAACTTTGAAACACCATTCCTATTCTCTGACGTATTAAGTGCCATTTTGTCTTATCTTTATTGATAACATTTCCTTGTAATTTTATTTCTCCAGACTGAATTTCTTCAAGTCCGTTTATACATCTTAAAAGTGTACTTTTCCCACATCCAGAAGGCCCTAATATTACTACAACTTCGCTTTTATTTACTGAAAGCGAAACTCCTTTTAGTGCGGGTATGCCTTTTTTATATTCTTTTTTTATATCAGAAAGTTCCAATAAAACTTCCGAATCTGCCATTTTGCTTACCTCCGTTTCCTTTATTTTTTAAACAGCCCATTTTTTCTCCATTTTTTTTGATAATAATGTAATTGGATAACAAATTATGAAGTATAGAAAAAATATGAACAGATACACCCAAAATGGTGCCATCGGATTTTTCCTGCTTGAAAACTCTATAATTTGCCGTCCTATTTTTAGAACTTCTGCAACTTCTATAAAAATCGCAAGTGAAGTTGTCTTAATCATTCTTGTTATAAGGTTTACCGCTGCAGGTGCAATTCTTCTTACTGCCTGTGGAAGCAGCACATATCTATAAACCTGACTTGTATCAAGCCCCAAAGCCTTTGCACTTTCCCCTTGAATTTTCGGAAGAGAAATAATTGCTCCCCTCACAATATCCATCATTTCAGCCGTTCCCCATATCACAAACACTATTATTGTCGTAGTTTCTGAATCAATATGTAAATCAAAGCCTTTTGCAACTCCAAAATAAATTATGAACAGCCACACAAGCAAGGGAATGATTCTCATACTTTCCAGATAAAACTTCAATATTCCATAAATAATCTTATTTTTTGAAGTCATAACTATTCCTAGAATTAATCCAAACAATATTGAAAACACTATGGAAACAAGGGCAATTTGTCCTGTTACAATAAGCCCGCCCATAAGCCTTTGCAAATTGACTCCTTTAAAAATAACATCAATTCCCGACAGTTGCATATCTTATTCTCCTTTCAATTACTGTTAAAACAAACGAAACTGGTAAAATAATAATCAAATATGCTGCAACAAGCATAAACAGACTTTCATTCGTTTTATAATAAAGCCCTATCAAATCCCGTGTCAGATACATCAGTTCCATTAAAGCCAAAATCCCTATTACTGAAGTTTCTTTCAAAAGAAATATTATATTTGCCGCTATCGCTGGAAACGAAACCGTAAATGCCTGTGGCAATATTACGTTAGTTATAAGCTGTGATTCTGTAAGTCCAATGCTTAACCCAGATTCTCGCTGTCCTTTTGTAACCGACTCCAATCCGCTCCGAAATGCCTCACACATGTAACTTCCGCCTAGGAAAGATAATCCAAGCACAGCACAGATATACGAATTAAATGTAATCCCAATTTTTGGAAGCCCAAAATACAGAAAGAACAGCTGTATTACAAGTGGCGTATTTCTCGAAAGCTCAATATAAATGCTCACAATCTGCCTAGCAGCTGGAACTCTATAATAAAGCACCAATGCACAAACTATTCCAATCAATATTGAAAATATAATTCCAAAAATTCCTATAATCACAGTCAATTTCATTGCTTCTAAATATTTAGGAATATTTTCTATTATAAAATTAAAGTCCATTTTTGTATTTCCTTTCTAAAAATTTTATTTAATATTTTATTCTTTTATTTTTTATATTTGTATATAAAAATATTATACTATAAAAAAATTAATTTGTAAAGAATTATTTTTGTATATACACATGATTTTAAAATGTGAAAAGTGTGATTTTTTAACTTTTTTGAAATTTTTAAAAAAAATAAATAGAAAATGGGAAATAAATTAATATATCTCCCATCTTTTTATTCAAATATTTTTATTTGTTTAATTCTTCTAAATAAATTTTCCAAAAAGAATTTTATAATACTTATCTAAACCTGTATTCAAAGACATCATCCCTTTTTAAAATTACTGAATATACTACAAAAAATATGAATTTAATTTTCTTATAAACTCAAAATATGTCTTGTATAATTTTTAGCATTTTCCGAAAGTTCTTCATCACTTATATTTTCAGTATCAAACAAAAGATAGCGAGAAGTCAAATTTGCCTTGATATATTCAACAGTTGCTTCGAAAGGTGCTAGAATTTCATCCATCGAAAATTTTACAGAACCAGTTTTTGAATAGTCATTTTCAAATCCTCCAATAGAAATTGCAACCCCTATATTTTTACCATTCAACTTATATTCATTTCCATAGGCCCAGTTATAGGAAAGCACGTCATCAAGCCATTTTTTTAATAAAGGAGTGTATGTGTACCAATAAAGCGGAAATTGAATAATTATATTATCATGGGATAATAACAATTCGTGCTCTCTTTCAATGTCAATATCCCAATCTGGATAATTTTTGTAAAGTTCATTTACTGTAATTTTGTCAGGATATTTTTCCAATTCTTCCTTCCATTTTTTGTTAATTCTCGAATTTTCCATATCTGGATGCGCTAAAATAACTAAAGTTTTCATAATTGATTTTTTCCTTTCATTTTTATTTTAGAAATTTTATTTTTTTTCAGAAAACATAAAATCAAATTCTTCATAATATAAATCTTTTGTTTTTCCGTCTACTATCTGTTCATCAATTCTTTTTAAGGAAATTTTATAATTAATTTTTCCTGCTGTCCCAATATATTCTAAATCTTTTTGAGAAACTTCGTATTCTTCATCTTCCTTATCCTGTAATTTTAAAGTTTTTAATTTTGATACGATTTGCTTAATTGCATCTTCATAATTTATTTTGGCAAGTTCCATTCCATCTTTACTTTTTATTGTAATTATTTTATTTCTAATTGTAATTTTATATTTTTCAGATTCATTTTCTTGATCTATTGGTTCTATATTATCAATCTTTCTGTAAGATATAAAGTTGTCATAACCTGTTGTATCAGATATAACTTCAGCATTTTCAATATTTTTTATTTTATATGTAATAACTTCCTGCTTTTCAGGAATTTCTCCATCTTCACTTTCATACGCATAATAATCCTTCCAAGATTCCTTCACATCCAGTCCTTTTTCCAAATCTCCAAGAGTTGAATAAACCTCTCCTTTTTCATTTTTGAAATTTAATTTCGCAATAGTGCTGTTGTCAGATATATATTGAATTGTTGTATGAATCTGACTTCCCTGTCTGTTAGTCAATTTTTGTGTAATTTTAGAAATTTTTCCATCTTTTAAAGCTCCATATTTTACAAGCATTCTTTTCAATCTTTGACTTTGGCTAAAATTACTAACATTTTTGGCACTAAGTGGAGTGTAAACCGAAATTATAAAACAGATAATTAAACTTATGAAAACTCCTGTAACATTCATGTTTCTAATATATAAAATCATGCAGAAAAGCAGCCAAAATATTGAAATCAGTACGTAATACCGATTTTCTGTAATTCCGTATTGATATGTTCTTTGAAAAACTGCAAATAGTGAAGCAAAAATTAAAGGTATCGAAAAGTATGGAAAATATTTTTTAAAGTTCTCAAAAAATTTATCTTTCTGTGTAAATGGCGTTATTAAAATCATCATGAAGACACTAAATGCTGTATACCAAAGAACGAGATGAGAAATTAGTCCTTTTGGCAAATGCATTGATATAATAACCTTTGCCATATAAATATATAAAACACCTGTGTAAATAATAATTAATGGAATAATTACAAATTTAATCAATAAATTGAAAATAAATGGAAATTCATAATTTTCAAGATTATCATTAGGCTTTTTCAATAAAGATAAAAACAATGATGCTCCAAATACTTCAGTTATAAACCAGAAAGAATACGTAGTCAGTCTAAAAAATAAACTGTCACCAGAATAAAAAAACAGATAATTCACTGTTGCCAGTATTATTTCAATACCAATCCAGAGAACTGCCGCAAAAATACCTGTTGTAACAAAGTTTGAAAATACTGACTGCAAATACTTTTCTCTACTCTCCTTTTTTCTCAAAATAGGAATTAATAAAAACAGAACCATTGAAATTGGAATCAATGTAAAATAATAGATGTTGTAATAATCATTAGTCCGTAAATACTCTACATAAAAAATAACTGATACAACAAATGTTAAAACTGAATAAGCACCTCTAACTAGCCATCTATTTTTTTTATAAAAATATTTTTCATAAAGCATTTCAAACATTGCCGTAATAAAAATGCTTCCAAACAAAAGAAGATTAACTTCAACAAATTCATCAGACTGAAAACTTCTAACCTCAGCTATGTATACACCTGTAATAAAATGCATAAAAGCTAGTATAATCGTTACTGGAAATCGCTCAAATCCACTTTTAAAATGCAAAAGCAGTTTTTTTACATTTTCTTTAATTTTTTTCATAAAAATCACCTCTTATCATATTTCAATTTCTTTCCCAAAATTAAATAAATAGAGAAAATTATTTATTTCACAATAATAATAACATATTTTCATTAAAAAAAAATGAGAAATTTATTTTAATTGCTTGTTTCTACCTCTAAAAATTTTATTTAATGATAAAATTTAAATTTTAATTTTTTTATCTTTCAAATAACAAATCAATATGATATAATTTATCATAAAATACAAGTTTCATTATTTAAGTGGCAGATTTTGAAAAAATCATTAAATAATATTATCAAAAGGGGGATTATTATGAAAATAAAATATGTCATTATTTTTGTAATGCTGTTAATTGTGGGGAATTTTTTAAGACTTTTAATTGAGGATAAAAATACTCCTGAAATTGAAATTAGTAGGGAAAAAAATTATAAAAAAGATAAGTCCAAGAAAGATACTGATTTGACAAAAAGTAATGTAAAATTTGATATTAACAGTATTGAGTATAAAGATTTACTAAAGCTGGGGATTAATAAGAATAAGGCTGAAAAATTTGTGAAATATCGGGATGAAGTTGGGATTATTAAAGATGTTAATGAAGTAAAGAATGTTTCTGGATTTGGAAAGTCAGGGCTGGAAATTGCTCAGAAATTTTTGTTTGTGGATGATGAAAAGATACAAAATCCTAGACAGAATTATGGACGTGAAATAACGAAATATAATATTAATAAATTAAATGAAAAGGAATTAAAAAAAATAGGATTTGCAAATAAGGAAATAAAAAAATTGCTTCCTGAAACTGAAAAAAATAATATAAGATCAAATGTAGATTTGGAAAAGATTATCGGGAAAGAACGTTATTTGGAAATTGAAGATAAAATAAAATTTATAGAATAAATATACTTAAATTAGTTAATATTATTAATTAATTTAAAGAAGTATTGCTCAAATAGGTAAAAAAATAAAATAACATTTTATTTATTTTATAACAAGGCTTAATTCCTTGTTAAATCGAAGTTACTGTTTAAATAAAACTTATGTTCAGTAAAAAAATCCTATAATTATTTTTTTATTAAATCTGTCACTTAAATAATTTTACTTGTATTATTTCATTGAATAGTTATAAATTTTAAATTGTATATTTAATACTGGTATCCATTTAAAAAATAAAAATTAAGTAATAACAGTTTACAACAAGCAAAAGAAGCAAAACTTCTGTTAAGAAAGTAGTAAAAAACATGAAAATTAAAATAAAAAAACTGTATTTACAGAATTTTGCAGATTTTTATAATGACTAATAAATCTAATATTTTAACAAAAAATAATACGAAAATTATATGGATTTAAAATTACAATAAAACAAATATTGTAAAATAATAAATTGGTTTCGTTACTAAACAAAAATATTAATAAAAAAGAAAGGAATTTGATTATTTTTTTAAAATAAAACAAAAAAAAATGAGTTTATTATCAGATATTGCAGTACCAATTGCAAAATTGGTAAATATGAAAAAATATAGGGAAAAGGATTTTTTAAATCCAAGAAGAGATACAGATTTTTTGAATAAAAACAATTTTGACAAGTCACTTACTACTGATGAACAGTTTATTGATGGATATCAAATCTTAACAGTTTATTCGGAAAAAAGCTGTAACAAACATATTATTTTCCTGCACGGCGGGGCTTATGTCATGCGTGCTGTCCGAGGGCATAAAAATATTATTGAAAAATTGGTGAAAAAGTATTATTTGAAAGTTACCTTTATTGATTATCCACTTGCTCCTGAAAATACTGTGGAAAAAGCACATAAAGTTGTAATGGAAGCCTACAGGGAAATAACAAAAAAATATCAAAACGATGAATTTTATTTGTTTGGAGATTCTTCTGGAGGAGGGCTGGCACTTGCATTTTTACAGAGGTTAAAGACAGAAAAGCAGTTGCCTTTTCCTGAAAAAACTGTATTAATGTCGCCTTGGGCTGATGTTTCAATGACAAATGACGAAATAGAGGAATTTGCAGAAAAGGATCCGCTTTTACCGTTAAATGGGCTGATTGTAACTGGGAAGCAGTTTGCTGGAAGGCTGGATGTGAAAGATCCGATGATTTCACCAATTTATGGAAATATGGACAATCTTGGAGAAATTTTTTTGATTTTTGGAACAAATGAAATTTTGTATCCAGATTGCTTAAAATTGAGTGATATGCTGGAAATTGCAATTGGGACAAGTGTGGAAATAAAAATTGGGGAAAATTTATGTCACGACTGGATTTTAGCACCTCTTAAAGAAACCGAGGAAACTATTGATGAAATTGGAAAATTTTTTCTAAAATAATCAAGGCTATTTATATAAATTTTCTATATTTATAGGATTTTATGATAAAAATAGAAAATATTTTACTTAAACATCCTGTCAAATTAAGATTCGTTATTTAAACGGAAAGCAATAGACTTATTCGGAAACTGTATATATTTAGAATTTAATAAAACAAATGTTCTAATGCAAGGGGATTTTAACCCCTTGTGAAATAAAAAATTTAAGTTATTGAACAGAGCTAATATTAAAATTATCAAAGAAAAAAAAGAAGGAATTTTAATGTCTGAAAAAATTGAAGAAAAGAATAATGAAAATAAAATTAACGAAAGAATTAACTGGGAAAAGCATGAGGAAATTCTTGAGATTTATAAAAAAATAAAAGCAGGGATTGAAAAGGCTATAAAAGGTTATAAAAAGGCTTGGAAAGGCACAGAAAAGGAAGTCTTTGCGGAAATGGCATTTTGTATTTTGACACCTCAGTCGAAGGCTAAGAATGCTTGGTTAGCTATTACAAATTTAGTGGAAAACGGGCTGCTGTATAATGGAAAAGCGGAAGAAATGGTTGAATTTTTGAATATTGTCAGATTTAAAAATAATAAGTCCAGATATTTGGTGGAATTTCGAGAATTAATGACAAGGAACGGAGAGTTACAGCCAAAGAAGATTTTGTCCGAAATTGGAGATACTTTTGAAAAAAGAAAATGGATTTTGAAAAATATTAAAGGAATGGGATTAAAGGAGGCAAATCACGTACTGCGAAATCTTGGATTTGGAGAAAATATTGCAATTTTGGATAGGCATATTCTGAGAAATCTAAAGGCCCTTAATGTAATTGAGAAAATTCCCAAGTCGATAACTGAAAAAAAATATTATGAAATAGAAGAAAAAATGAGAGAATATTCAGATTTTTCAAAAATAAAAATGGATGAGCTGGACTTGGTTTTATGGTATAAGGAGGCTGGAGAGATTTTTAAATAATTCCCAAAGTTACGTAGTGTTTTTTTTCAAAAAAATATGGTAAAATATTGTAGAGAGTTCATTATAAATATTGAATATATAACTAAAAATCCAATTCTTTATTTTAAAATCAGATCAATATTAAAAACAGCGAAAGGAGAGCGATTACTATGACCTCTAACTTAAAACAATTAAAAGAAGATATTAAAAAGCATAACTTTGCTAAAAGTTCAATTATCCTCGGATTAGCAGCATTGCTAGTAAGCTGTGGCGGAGGTGGCGGCGGAGGTGGCGGAGTCGGAAATTCAGGTGGAACTTCAGCTGCAACTCCAACACCTGTTAATCCAGCACCAGTAACAACAAAACCTACTGTAACAGCGACAACTTCTGGAATAGGATGGAATTCTTCCACTATTTCCTACGACAAAAATAATCCACATAACAATTCAAACACAGCACTTACAGGCAACGACGTAAAAATAGGAATTATTGATGTTGGATTTGAAAATTCATCATTTAATCCTGATCTTACAGAAAAATTTGGAAGCCGTTTGACAAAACTTACAATTCCTGGATTTACATCAGAAGCTACTGCAAATGATGATCACGGAATTGTTGTTGCTGACCTTGCAGCAGGATCTTCAACTGGAATTGCAAAAGGAGCTAGTGTCTACGTAATTGATGCAGCAAAACGAAACACCGATAAGAATGTAACTTATCCAAGTGTAAAACTGGAAATGTACCAAAAATTAAAAGATAATGGTGTGACTATTTATAATCAGTCATTTGGAATTGACGGAGAAGTGACTGACTTTAATGCTGACAATACTTCAAGCCATTATTACGGATTCCAAATTGGAAGCTCTATGCTTGATTTTTATAGAAATGAAGTAAATAATGGTTCGTTATTTGTATGGTCTGCTGGAAATGATTCTTCTGACAAACAGCCTACACTTGAAGGAGGTTTGCCACATTTTGAAAGCGGACTTCAAAAGGGATGGATAAACGTAGTTGCATTAACTTCAAAATATGAATCTAAGCTGGGGGATACAAGTTGGGATAACTTAACTCCTCTATCACCCGCAGGAGTTGCTAAAAACTGGACTGTAACAGCTGTCGGAGATCAAACTTTTTCAATGAAAGGAAAAAATTACGTTGGTGGTGGATCTTCATTTGCAGCACCAATTGTAACGGGAACAGCCGCCTTAATTAAACAAAAGTATCCTTGGATGGATGCTGATTTAATTAGACAGACAATTTTATCAACTGCAACAGATATAGGAACTCCTGGGGTTGATGATGTTTATGGATGGGGACTTTTAAATATTGATAAAGCACTAAAAGGTCCTGCTCTATTTAGTAAACAGCTTGCACTTGCAGATAATGTAACTATTAACATTCCAAGCGGAAGTTATGTTTTTTCAAATGATATTTCAGGAGATGCCGGAGTGATTAAAAATGGTTCTGGAGATTTAATCTTATCTGGAAATTCTACATTTACAGGACCTACAACAGTAAATGATGGAAGACTGCAGGTAAACGGTGTTTATACTTCTTCAATCAATGTAAAAAGACAAGCTATTCTTTCTACAAATAATGCCATACTTAAAAATGATGTTATAAATAGTGGAACTTTAGAAAATACTGGTTCTACAGAAGTTGGTGGAAATTATTCATCACTTGAAAATTCCAGAATTGTGACAGGTTTAAATTCTAATATACATGTAAAAGGAAAAGTTAGTTTAAATAATTCAAAACTTGAAGTAAAACCTGAAGAAAATGGAGAAAGAAAATATATAACATCTAATGGAATTACACAAAATATAATTACATCAGATGACAAAATTGAAGGAAACTTTAATAGCGTAAATACTGATGAAATGTTAAATGCTAAATTAAATCAAACTGAAAACTCTGTTTCTGCAAAAGTAAGCAGAAAAAATGTGCTAAATTATGTAGAAAAGCTCTCAGAATCTGATGAAATGCAAAAAAATACTGCGCAAAATCTAGAAACCGCCTTTCAAAAACTAGATCAAGATATTGAAAATGGAACAGCGGGAAATGTTACACAGTTTGAAAGAAAAGCAGCCAGATTACAAGCTCTTACTTCTTCAAACAGAGCAGCCGTTTTAGATAGTTTGTCTGGACAAATTTATGCTTCAGCACAAGCACTTACATTCCAACATTCACAAACTGTAAATAAGGATTTATCTAATAGATTAGTTATGTTAGGAACTCTTGATAATGTTGGAGATAAATTTGGATTATGGATTTCTGGATTAGGTGCCAATGGTAAGTTAAAACAAGATGGATACGGTAAGGGAGATACTAAAGTATACGGTGGACAAGTTGGAGTTGATAAGCAATTTGGAGAAAACTTGATTTTAGGTACTGCTTTATCCTATTCAAAAGCTGATGTTAAATTTGACAGATATGGCGGAAAATCTGATGCTAACAACTTTGGAATTTCATTGTATGGAAGATTGGGAAATAAAGATATTCCTGTTTATTTACAAGGACGTTTAGGAATTGGATTTGTCGACAGTGATGTTGAAAGAAATATTATTTTAAGTAATAATGACTATACTAGAGCTAAAATTAATCATAATGATAAAGTTTATTCTGGATATTTAGAAACAGGATATGATGTTAAAAATGCTAACGGAGACTTTGTTGTAACACCATTTGTAGGATTAACTCACGATACAGTTCAAAGAGGGTCATTCTCTGAAGAAAAAAGTCAATTTGGACTAACTGCCGACAAGAAAAATTATAATCAGACAGCTGCATTAGTTGGGCTTAGAGTTGGAAAAGCTGTAAATTGGAAGAGTGGAAGCAAGACTACGTTCCAAGGCTATGTAACACATCAAAGAGCCTTTAATAAGCAGGATTTAAGTTTTGATGCAAGATATACTGGACTTCCAGGAGCAACATTCAAGGTAAAAGGTATTGGACTTGCTAAGAATAAGACTTGGGCTGGAGTTGGAGCATTAACAGAAGTAAATAAAGACTTTGGATGGTATGTAAATTATGATGGTTCTGTTGACGGCGGAAAAGGTAAAGGAAACAATAATGTGTTTACAACAGGAGTCAGATTTAATTTTTAATCTAAATTTTAGATTTGTTGACTTTTTAAATAACAAGTGTTATAATACTATAAAATAATAAAAATGGAGGTTTTTTTTATGAAACAGAATACATTAATTAGCAACATTGTAAAAATTGAAGCAAAAGAAAAGGAAACTTTTAAAAACATTCTTTTAGTGCTGGGCGGAGTGGCATTTTTATCAATAATGTCTCAAGTTTTAATTCCGCTTCCTTACACTCCTGTACCAATTTCACTTGGAACATTTGGAGTAACACTAATGGCACTATTATATGGAAGAAAATTGGGAACTGCAACTATACTTTCCTACGTTGTGGCAGGTAGCTTAGGTGCTCCAATTTTTGCTGGAGGTAAAGCTGGTTCATTGTTCTCACCAACTGGTGGATATATTTTAGGATATATTGTAGCTACAATAATTTTAGGATATTTAGCAGATAGAGGTGTTACAAAGTCTTATGTTAAAACAATTCTTTCACTAACACTTTCAAGTGCCATTATTTTAACATTAGGTTCATTAGTATTGTCATTATTTGTACCTGGAAAAAACGCGTTTATGATTGGTGTATTGCCTTTCCTTCCTGGAGATGCATTAAAATCAACTACTGTAACACTTTTACTTCCGACATTGTGGAAATTTATTCCAAAAAATGACAAATAAATATCTAATAGAAAGAATTAATTTATTAAGTGTGTTAGAACACTCGTGGCTTTAGCCATGAGATGAATAACACCAACATTGAAAATGTTGCTTTAAAATTTGCAATATTACTAATATATTTGGGTTTAAAATATAATATACAGATAAAAAGTAGCAGTGTAGACATAATGTCTTATCTAGTAGCGGCTATTGTGGACTAGCCAAAAAGAATAAGGATTTTAAAATAGGCAATCGTGTATTTGGCTCAAATTTTGCAGTAGGAATTAAACATGCTGAAAATAGTACAAGAGTTACAGAAAACAGTCGTGATTATAAATTTTATGCAGAACAAAAAATATCTACATTTTTTCCTTCACTAGGGAAAGGAGGGACTTATACTGAATATGGGTTATCTTTAAATGGAGTAAATGGAAGTATTAGAAATGGATATTCCATTTTAGGTTCTATTGGAACAAGTACAACACTTGGGTATGGGTTTCAATGGAGCAATTCATTAGAAAATGAATACATGGATTACAATAATTATAATGGTGATTTGAGAACCAAATATGAAACGGTATTTCGTTGGACATATGAATTGGGAAAACATTTTGCTATATCACCCGAAGCTACATTTAAAGTGGAAAAATACTTTAAGCATGATGTGGATAATTTGAGCATAGAAAGTTCCTTTGGACCATATTTGCTATACTCTCAAAATTTTACAAATAAGGTAAGAGTGTATGGGAAAGCAGGACCTGTATTTAGATATGAAAAAACGAAATATGGAAATTATAATTATAAAAAATCTCAATTAACAGGTTATGCTAAGTTAGGACTAGAATATATATTTTAAAATATAAAGCAAATAATAAAAATAAAATA
>ERZ773003.720-NODE-720-length-22902-cov-7.910492_pt1 | contig 22902 bp, 17 predicted proteins | sample MGYA00580668_ERZ773003 | MGnify/ENA primary metagenome ERZ773003 (study PRJEB29015, sample SAMEA2738002) | human oral metagenome | biome: human oral; feature: human-associated habitat; material: dental | place: China | collected 2126 ... | reverse complement strand
ACGGAGATCCTCTACTTCGCAGAGAAGGCGGGGCTTTCCGTCGAGGAGACATTGAAGCGCCTGCAGGCGGCGGGACTCGACAGCCTGCCGGGCGGCGGCGCGGAGATCCTCGTCGACCGCATCCGCAAGAGGATTGCGCCGAAGAAGATCATGACGGACGATTGGCTGCGCATCATGAAGACGGCGCACAAGATCGGCATGGAGAGCACGGCGACGATGGTCATCGGCTTCGGCGAGACGATGGCCGACCGCATCGAGCACATGGAGAAGGTGCGCCGCCTGCAGGACGAGACGGGCGGCTTCCGCGCCTTCATCACATGGACGTTTCAGCCCGGCCACACGGAGCTTGGCGGCGAGAAGACAAGCTCGTGGGACTACCTGACGACGCTGGCTCTGACGCGCCTCTACCTCGACAACATCGCGCACATCCAAGGCTCGTGGGTCACGCAGGGCGAGCGCATCGGGCAGCTGACGCTGGGCTTCGGCGCGGACGACCTCGGCAGCATCATGCTCGAAGAAAACGTCGTCAAGGCGGCGGGCACGCGCTACGAGATGTCGATTCAGAAGATGGTGCGCCTGATTCAAGGCGCGGGCAGGGACGCCGCGCAGCGCGATACGGAGTACCGTGTTTTGAAAACCTTCAGCGAAAGGAGCGAATAAATGGCACAGCAAGAAATTCCCGCCGCATCGTTCGGCGTCGTCGGCGGCTCGGGCACGCTTTCGAGCGATTTTCCCGCGCGTCTTCCCGATGAGGATATAGAAATTCTCGCTGACAATCTCATCTTCGACACGCCCTACGGAAAGAGTCCCGCTTTTCGCCTGTTCTCGGTCGGCGAGGTGCGCGTGCTCTCGTGCCGCATGCACGGCTGGCGCTCGGGCGTGACGCGCGCCGACGCTTCGCGCCAGGTCTTCTGGGTCTTCCGCGAGGCCGGTGTCGTGCGCGTCCTCTCCGAGGGCGGCGTCGGCACGGCGAATCATTTGCTCGATCCGCGTGACTTTCTGATTCCCGACGACTATCTCGACCTCTCGAACCGCAAGGACGTCATGCTCGACGGCAGGTATCTGCTCATCATGCGCGATGCCCTCTGCCCCGAGCTTCGCGCTTCGCTTCTGGCGGCGACGAAGAAGCGCTTTTCGGGGCGCATCTTCGACCGCGGCATTTATGCGTGCACGGACGGACGCCACTTTGAAAGTCCCGCCGAAGTCGCCATGCTCAACGGCCATGCCGACATCATCGGGCAGAGCATCTGCCCCGAGGTCTACCTCGCGCGGGAGATCGGCGCGTGCTACGCGGGGCTTTACTATGTCGTGAACTACGGCGAGGGCATCCGGCCCAAGTGGTCGTACGGCACGATGAAGGACATCTTTTACGACGACGCGCCGATGATCGGCGAGGTGCTCGCAGAAACGATTCGGGAAACGGCAGCGAAGGAACGCCATTGCGAGTGCCTCGCACTTCGCAAGGAAACGCTTTTGAAGGATGTTTACAACGAGGCGTCGGCGAAGGGTTAGGGGCGTGCGGAAATTCTCCGCGCTTCCCGCAGGAAAGGGAGGGCTTCTCCTTTGGACATCAAGGTCGTGGCGTACTTTTTGGGTCGCATCGCGCAGGCCGAAGGGCTGATTTTCCTCGTGCCCCTCGCCGTTTCCCTGTGGTATGCCGAATCCTCTCGCTTGCCGCTCTTCGCTGCAGCCCTCTTGAGCGCGGCGGCTGGCACGGCTCTTCGCCGCGCTGGCAAAGAGCCGGGCGAGCGCCTGACGCTTCGCGAGGGCATCGCCATCACGGGCGGCGGCTGGCTTCTGGCGACCTTTCTCGGCATGCTGCCGTACCTTCTGGGCGGCTATCTCGGCTACCTCGACGGCGTTTTTGAGAGCATCTCGGGCTTCACGGGCACGGGCGCTACCGTCGTCGACGACATCGAGGTTCTGCCGCAGGGCGTGCTCCTCTGGCGAAGCCTCACACATTGGCTCGGCGGCCTCGGTATCATCGTTATCTTCATCGCTCTTTTGCCCGCGACGGGGCAGAGCGCCATCACAATGTACAATGCCGAATCGAGTGCGCAGGGATCGGAGCGCGTCCTGCCGCGCCTCAAGAACCTCACGAGCGTGCTCTTTCGCATCTACGTCGTCCTGACGGGCGCGGCGTTCCTCGCCTTCTTCGCCTGCGGCATGAGTGCGCTCGACGCCGTCAACCATGCGATGTCGACGATCGGCACGGGCGGCTTCTCGACGTACAACGCGAGCGCCGCGCATTTCAAGAGTCCGGCGATTGAGCTTTGGATGTCGCTCTTCATGTTCATCTCGGGCGGCAGCTTCGGCCTCTACTACCGGGTTTACAAGAAAGGGCCGCAGGTGCTGTGGCGCAACTCCGAGTTCAAGGCGTACCTCGGCATCGTCGGCGGCGCCGTGCTGCTCATCGCGGCGGATCTCTTCTACCGAGGGCTTTACAACGTGCCCGACGCTTTGCGCTTCGCGCTCTTTCAGGCGACGTCGCTCTCGACGACGGGCTTCGTTTCCGCCGACTACGAGCTTTGGCCGGGATTCTCCAAGGGCATCCTGCTTCTCCTCATGCTCACGGGCGGCTGCGTCGGCTCGACGGCGGCGGGACTGAAGATCGCGCGCATCCTCGTGCTCTTTCGCATGGTGCGCACGATCGTGCTGGAAAAGCTCCACCCGCGCGTCACGACGCCCGTGCGCATCAACGGCGCGAGCGTCGACGAGGCGGCGCTCCATCGCACGGCGGTCTTCTTCTTCCTCTACGTCCTCGCTATCGCTTTTTTCGCCGTACTCATGACGGCGGACAACATCAAGACCTTCGACGCCATCGGCATCAGTGTGACGACCGTCGGCTGCGTCGGCCCTGCCTTTGGCATCGCGGGCGCGACGGAGAACTACGCGGGACTATCCGACTTCACGAAGGGAATCCTGTGCTTCGCCATGCTGCTCGGCCGGCTCGAATTCTTCACGCTGCTCGTCATGCTCTACCCGTCGTTCTGGCGCTCGAGGAAGAATTGGTGATAGGAGAAAATCCGCTGAAAAGCAAGAGTGCAAACCTCATGCCGGAGGCAAAATGACCTGCGCCTGAACAATCCTTTCCAGCTCTTTCGGCTCGACGTCCTGCAGATACATCCATCGCCCTCTCCTTTTCGCTTCGGCGACGGACGCATCGACCTTTTGATAGTAGTCTTTCACTTCTTCGTAGTAGTCGAGCCACGCATCTTCCATATCTTCTTCGTTGAAGATGTGCCACTTGCACCAGCTGGAAAGCTCCGGATGCTTTTCGGCGATCAGCGCGAAGCACGCTTGATTGTCCTTGATGACCTGCGCCTGTCGGCGTTCATCCGTGCTCGTCGATATGCCGCTGCCGTACTCGTACCAGATGAGGTTGTGATTCCAGAAGCCGATGTCGATGCCGTCGGCGATCATGAGGGTGTAGGCGCGGTCTTCGAGATGAACGGCCTTGCCCAGCAGGGGCTTCGTGTACTGCATGAGAAGCTTGCGGCGCGTCATGAAAGCGGCACCGATCGGGTAATCCTGACATAGAAGATGCGCCCTTCTTGCTGCGGCGAAGTCGTTCCTTTCATACGGCTCCAAATTCCGCGGGTGCATTTCATCCAATATATGATACTGCCCGCCCTCTTCACGATAATAGCAGGCTCGTCCGAAGGCGGCCGGATATCCGCTCTCTTCCATGAAACGGAACATGTCAGCCAACACATGGTCGCTGTACAGGTAGTCGCCAGGAGAGATGTTCTTGATGTACTTCCCTCGTGCATGGGAAAAGGCGCGGTATACATTGCGCACGACACCTTGATTTTTGGGTGCTTGAAGAATCTTGTAGGCTGTGAATCCCTTAGAAGCGAGATCGTCTTCGATGGCCTTCCTCGGGAAATCTTCCGAGCCGTCATCGGCGATGACGATCTCGAACGAGCAGCCCTTCTGCTCAACGACGGAGGCGAGCGTCCTTTCGAGCTTCAGAAAATCTGACCGATAGGTGGGTACGCAGACGGACACATCGAAATGCGCATCGTCCCTTCTAGCTTCGTCGCGGGAAAAGATCGCCGCATCGCCGCCGTAAAGGATTCGCGGCTGCGTTTCGAGTCGGTTCAAGAGGCGTAGCGAACGCTCTTCTCTCGTGAGGATCAAGACGTCCGCCAGACGAAGCGCGGCAGAAGACAGCGCCGCCTCACCCTCGAAGGTCAGCACCGCCGGCGCGTCGTCGCCGAGCGCGTCAAGCGCTTGACTGAACTGCGCCAGCGGCTCTTGAGCGCCTTCTGCGGCGGACAAGTCAAGCAGCAGCGCCACGTTGTCTGCCGCGCAAAAGATTTTGACGTATCGCTCAAATACCGTGCGCCATACGGCTTCCGGCGCTTGGAAGTCCGGCAGGAAATAGTAGAGCCGTACGCCTTCTATTTTCAGGTTTTGAAGAGTTTCTATCATTTCGATTCCTTTCCCTGCAGGTTTGCCGCTCATACAAGACTTTCTGACTTCCATCGTAATCCATGCGGCGGCAGAAAGCAAGGGCGAAGTCAAAGGAGGATCTATGCAAAGCGTCATCTTGAAGAGCCGACTGCTGCGGCTTTACGATCATTTTGCAGCCGAGGGTGATGCGGCGAGCGCACGCAAGGTGCGCCAGCTTGCCGAAAAGCTCGTGCGCGGCGAATTCGGCGTCGCTTTCTGCGGTCATTTTTCGGCGGGCAAGTCGCGCATGATCAACCGCCTCCTCGGCGCGATGCTCCTGCCGTCGAGTCCCATACCGACGAGCGCGAACCTCGTCTACGTCAGGCACGGTGAAGAGTACGCCGAGGCACGCTTCCGAGAAGGCAGGCCGCGCCGCTACCTCGCGCCCTACGACTACGACCTCGTGAAATCGTTCTGCCGCGACGGCACAGCGATCGAGAGCATCGAGATCTCGACGGCGGCCGCATCTCTTCCTGCGGGCGTCGTGCTCATGGACACGCCGGGCATCGACTCGACCGACGCCGCGCACCGCCTGGCGACGGAGGAGGCGATCCACCTCGCCGACCTCATCTTCTACGTCATGGACTACAACCATGTGCAGTCGGAGGAGAGCTTCCTCTTCACGAAGTCGCTGACGGAAGCGGGAAAGCGCGTCGCGCTCGTCATCAACCAGATCGACAAGCACCGCGAGGAGGAGCTTTCCTTCGCCTCGTTTGCTGCCGGCGTCAAGGACGCGTTCGCCGCATGGGGCGTCACGCCCGAGGCGGTCTTCTTCACCTCGATGAAGGACGAGGCGCATGCGCACAACGACTTCAAGGCGATGCAGGCCTTCCTGCGCGATGCGCTCGAAAATCGTGCGGCGGCGCTCGAAGAATCGATCGCACGCTCTCTCGAAAAGATCTGCGCCGACGCCGTAAGCCGCGAGGAAAAGGCAGAGGAAAAGGGGCTTGCTGACGCCCGCCGCGTGCTCGAGCCTCTGTCCGTCGCGGAGCGCGACGCGCTCTGGGCGGGCAGCCGCGCCTTGGAGCAGGAGGCGCAGAGTCTTCGCGAGGACGGACGCACCGCCTTCAACGAGGGGATTGAAAAGATCCTCGCCAACGCCTACATGATGCCGTACGAGGTGCGCGAACTGGCGCGTCTCTACCTCGAAGCCTGTGCGCCCGGCTTCAAGGTCGGCTTCTTCGGGCGCGGCAAGAAGACGGCGGCGGAGCGTTCTGCCCGCCGCGAACGCCTGTGGCAGGCTCTCGCGGAGAAGGTGCGGCTGCAGGTCGATTGGCACATCGCGACGTATCTGAAGGATTTCGCGCGTGACCGGCACATCGAGGGCGGGGCGGCCGCCGCCTTCGCCGAGAGTTTCACGGCTCTGCCTGAAGAAGATGTGCTGGAAAAGAATCAAAAGGAAGGCGCGAGCACGAGCTACGACGGCAGCTATGTGCTGAACTACACGGCCGCGCTCGAAAAGGCGGTCAAAGAGTGCGCGCGCTCGCGTCTCGCCGCCGTCGGAGACGATCTCCTCTCACGCATGGAGGAGCGGAACGGCGTGCGCCTCGCCGCCATCGAGGCAGAGCTTTCGGGCATGGCCGAAGAGGTCGCGGCGCTCTTCGCCGTGCGGCAGGCGAAGAAGCGCGTCCAGGCGAAGCGGGAAGCCTTGGCGAAGCTTCTCGCGAGCGAGGAACGCGCGGACACGGCAAACGCTGCGCTCTTCACGCTCACGCCGCAGGCGGTCGAGATCGTAGAGGGCGACGGCACGCCGAGCGCGGCGAACAATGCGGCAGGGCGCGCTATGCAAAAGGACGCGCCGGCCAAGGCTGCCTCTCTGCCGGCGGAAACGGAGGAAATGCAGGCGGGAGCTCCCGCTGCGCCTGCCGATGACGCCGCGCGGGCAGACCTTGCGGCATGGGCGCCGCGTCTTCGCCGCGCGGGCGAACTCGTCGCGGACGTGCCGGGACTTTCGCGGCTCGCCGAAGAGCTCTCCCTGCGTGCCGAGCGGCTCGACGGGCACGGCTATCTCGTGACGCTCTTCGGCGCGTTCAGCGCGGGCAAGTCGTCCTTTGCGAATGCGCTCCTCGGCGAGAACCTTCTGCCCGTCTCGCCGAACCCGACGACCGCCGTCATCCAGAAGATCCTGCCCGTGACGAAGGAAAAGCCGCACGGCACGGTGCGCGTCCATCTGAAGGACGAAGCCATGCTGCTCGCCGATCTGAACCGCGCCCTCACGCCCTTCGAGCGCGAGGCGAAGACTCTCGCGGAAGCGCCCGCGCTCGTCGAGGACGTGCTGACGAGAGCGAGCGACCTGCGCCAGCAGCAGGCCTTCCTGCGCGCCTACGAGAAGGGGCGCGCGATGTTCGAGGGCAAGGCGGGCGCGTGGCTCGACTGCACGCTCGAAGACTTCGCCGCCTACGCGGTCGACGAGGACAAGGCATGCTTCGTCGAGGAGATTGAAATTTACAACGACTGCGACCTCACGCGCCGGGGCGTCACGCTCGTCGACACGCCGGGCGCCGACTCCATCAACGCGCGTCACACCGACCTCTCCTTCCGCTTCATCCGCCAATCCGACGCCATCCTCTTCGTCACGTATTACAACCACGCCTTTTCCCATGCCGACAGCGAATTCCTCGTGCAGCTCGGGCGCGTCAAGGACGCCTTCGAGATGGACAAGATGTTCTTCATCGTCAACGCCATCGACCTCGCTGAGAGCGAGGAGGACGCGAGCGACGTGCTCGCCTATGTGCGCGCGAACCTCTCGCGCTTCGGCATCAAGAGGCCGCGCCTTCATGCCGTATCGAGCCTCGCGATCCTCAAGGAAAAGCTCGCGGGCGAGCATCGCGGCACGCAGTTCGAGAACGCTTTCCACCACTTCATTTTCCACGACCTCGCAGGCCTTGCCGTACGCGCCGCCGAAGGCGACTATGCGCGTGCCCAAACGCTCTTGAGCCGCCTCATCGAAGAGAGCGAGGAAAGCGCCGAGAAGAAGGCCGAGCGGCGCGAATCGCTCGAAAAGAGCGCGGCGAGAGCCGAGGACATCCTCAAGAAAGAAAGTAGCGACGGCATCGAAAAACGCGCCGCGCAGGAGCAGACGGAGCTTCTCTATTACGTCGCGGAGCGCGTCTTCCTGCGCTATGAGGACATGTTCCGCCTGAGCTTCAACGCCGCGACGCTCGGCCGCGAGCACGGCAAAGCGAGCCTCCAAAAGGCGATGAAGGAGCTTCTCGCGAGCCTTGGCTTCGACCTCGCGCAGGAGATGCGTGCGACCGCCGTGCGCTTGGAGCGCTTCCTCGCCAAGCGCGGCAAAGAACTGCAGGAGACGCTGGCAAAGACGCTCTCCGAGGGCGAGCGCGACTTCTCCTTCGGCGTGGAAGCGACGGAGTTTGACTTTGACCTCTCTTTTCCGGCGGCGTTCGCCGACGTCGAGCCGCAGCTCTTCGCCAAGGAGCTTGCACTCTTCAAGAGTCCCGCGCAGTTCTTCGAAAAGGGCGGCAGCAAGATTATGGCGGAGGCGCTCAAGGAAAGGCTTCGCCCCATGGTCAGCGCCTATCTCGAAAGAGAGGGCGCACGCCTCGAAGAGCGCGTGCTTTCGGGCAGCCGTGCCGTATTCGAGGCGGCGCTCGCCCATGTGCGAAGGGAAGCGCAAGGCTACTACGAAGGCCACCGCGCTGCTCTGGCGGGCGGGCTTTCGGCGGCAAAACTGCGCGAGATCCGCGCGAAGCTTTGAGAAAGTGCGCGGCTTGTTTCGTGCAAAGCCCGCAGAAGATGCGAACATTCGCAAGGAGGTGACAGTATGGCCAAGAAGGCAGTCCTGCTGATCCTCGCCGCCCTCGCGCTCCTTTTTGCAGGCTGCGGCGACGAGAAAGGCTTCATCGACTTTACGCGTCATGCGGCCGCGCCTGCCGCACCTGCTGCAGAGCGCCCGCTCGTCATCGCCTTCGCGCCTGTCATGAGTCCCGAGGAGACGCGCCGCCCCTATGAGCGCATGACCGCCTACCTCGCCGAGAAGCTCGGCCGTCCCGTCACCATGGTGCAGAAGCGCGGCGCGGCGGAGCTTGATCAGCTCGTCGCGGCGGGCGAAGCCGACGTCGCCTTCCTCTCGACGGGCGCTTATACAGCGTACCGCGGCCACGAGCCGATCGAGCTTCTCGCCATGGTCGAGACGAAGGGCACGATCCTCTACCGCACCTTCGTCATCGTCGCCGCCGACAGCGAAATCGAGGACTTTGCCTCGCTTAAAGGGCGCGTCTTCGCCTTTGTCGATCCGCTCAGTCATTCGGGCAGGCTCGCCGTCGATTACCGCCTGCTCGAAGAAGGGCTGACACCCGAGCAGTATTTCGGGCGCATCTTCTACACGCACCACCACGACAAGTCGATCTGGGCGGTCGCCAACCACCTCGCCGATGGAGCGAGCATCGACAACCAGATCTATGAGCATATCGAGCAGACGAATCCGCAGCTCGCCGCGAAAGTGCGCATCATCGACGAGCTTGCCGTCGCTCCGACCGGCCCCGTCGTCGTGCGGCAGAACCTCGCGCCCGAGGAAAAGGAGCAGCTTCGCCGCATCTTCTACGAGATGGCGGACGACGAAGCCATGCGTCCCGTGCTGCAGTCGGCGGTCATCGACCGCTTCGTGCCGCCCGACGGCGGGCTTTACGAGCCTCTGCGGCAGAAATTTCTCGCGCACGAGCGCCTTTCGGGAGAGTGACATGGAAAAGCAAAGCCTGACCGTCCGCTTCAACATCCTCCTCGTCGGCAGCGTGCTGCTCTGCGGACTCCTGCTCGGCGCGTTCTTCCTCGTGACCCTGCGGGCGACGCTGATCGAAGGGCTGAACCGCTCGGGGCGCGAGATCGCCTCGGCGCTCGGCGCGGTCATCGCGAGCGACATCCTCCTCGACGACCGCTTCACGATTTCCGACCAGTTGGAGCGCACGCTGGAAAAGAATCCCGAGGTGCGCTACATCCTCGTGACGTACCCCGACGGGCGCATCCTCGCGAGCACCTTCGCCGACGGCCTGCCCGAAGGACTGCTGCCGCTTCGTGAAAAGGACGATTTGGAGCCGCATATTTACAGCAGCACCGATGGGCCGATCCGCGAGATCCTCTATCCGATCGACGACGGCATCACGGGCTATCTGCGCATCGGCCTCACCGAGCGCGAGGCGCGCGCCCTCGTCGAGCGGCGCGGCTTCGAGCTTTTCCTCGTGCTTCTCTCGCTCGCGCTCCTCGCGACGTTCCTCGCGACGCGCTACGCGAAGCTCTTCGGCGCATTGCAGCAGAAGGAACGGCTTCGCCTCTGGCTCATCGGCCAGCTCTTCTCGGCGCGGGAGGACGAAAAGCGGCGCATTTCGCGCGAGCTGCACGACGAGACGAGCCAGTCGATGGCGTCGATCCTCGCCTACTTGCGCATCCTGCACGGCAAGCTCGCGACGCCCGAGCAGCGGGAACTGCTGCAGGAGGCGCGGGAACTGACGAGCGAGGCGCTGCAGGGCCTGAAGCAGCTCGCCGTCGATCTTCATCCGCCGCTCCTCGAAGACCTCGGCCTCCTCGTTGCCATTGAGAAGTACATCGACACCCTGCGCCGCACGCACGAAGATCTGACCGTGCGATGGGAGACGCAAGGCGACTTCACAGGGCTTGACCGCACGCTCGCACTCGTCATCTATCGCTCCGTACAGGAGGGGCTGACGAACATCGTGCGCCACGCACACGCACGCGAGGCGAGCGTGAAGCTTCGTGCGACGGCAAAGGAAGTATGCGTGGAAATCGCCGACGACGGCGTGGGCTTCGAGAAGGACACGGCGGAGAGGGCGCGTCTCGACCGCCACCTCGGCCTCGTGAGCATGAAAGAGCGCGCCGAGCTTCTCGAAGGCAGCTTCGCCGTCGAGAGTGCGCCGGGCGCGGGCACGCGCCTTTTCCTGTGCCTGCCGCGCAAGAAGGGAGGAGAAACGTGATGGAAAATAAGAACGAACCGCTGCGCATCCTGCTCGCCGACGATCATCGCGTGCTGCGCAAGGGCCTGTCGCTGCTTCTCTCGTCCGAGGAAGATTTCAGCGTCGTCGCCGAAGCGTCCGACGGCGAGGAAGCGCTCGAAAAGGCGGCCGAGACTCCCGTCGACATCGCGCTCCTCGACCTCTCGATGCCGCGCATGGGCGGCCTTGAGTGCCTGCGCCGCCTCAAGGCGATGCAGCCCGCCGTGCGCGTCCTCATCCTCACGATGCACAGCGAGCGCCAGTACGTCTGCGAGTGCCTGCGTGCGGGCGCAAACGGCTATTTGTGCAAGGACACGCTCGACGCCGAACTTTTCCGCGCCCTGCGCACCGTCGCCGCAGGAGGACGCTACCTCGGCGAGCGCGAAGCGGAGCTTCTGATCGACGGTGCGCTCGAAGAGCCTGAAGAGCCCGCCGCGCTTTCCGCCAGGGAGCGCGAAGTCCTCGAACTCATCGTGCACGGCTACTCGCTCTCGACCATCGCCGACAAGCTCTACCTGTCGATCAAGACCGTCTCCACCTACAAGACGCGCCTCCTGCAGAAGCTCGACTGCACGCAGAACTCGGAACTCGTCGACTACGCGCTTAGGCACAATATATTGGGGAAGAAATGAAAAAGGCTGTGCATACGTCGGATTCGACGATGCGCAGCCTTTTTATATATCTTGAAGTATCGTATAATGTACGCTCAATCCTTGACGAGTGCGGCATACTTTGCACGCTCGTCCATAGGAATCTGCAGTACGTCCATCGCCTTTTCCAGTGAAACGCCCATATTTTTCATCATATTGCGAATAGAGGAAGCTAATCCTTCGGCTTTTCCTTCCTTAAAGCCTTCTTTTCGCTCCTCCATCATCTTCATTGCAAAAGTCATGTAGCTCACCCTCTCTTCGTTCTCTTCCTTGATCCTCCGAATCTCCTCGTCGATGGCCCGCACGAGGGGATCGTTGCATACGATACCGTTCACATAGTCGAGAAATGCCTTGATGCTTTCATCCACATCGTTCAGCGTGCCCTTGGCGTTCAGGAATATCTTCGCTGCGTCGTCGGATAACTCAAGTGTCTTGTCCTCCGCACAGAAGTTGCGGAAAGTGTAGATGTGCCGCCCTTTGCCAAAAGGGTCGAACGGGCAGATGAAAATAATGATGGTCTTGTTCAAGTCGTCGTAATCAGCGCCCGTCTCCAGAAGGTCGGCATCGATCATCGACTGATAGTAGCGCGTGCGCTTGAAGAGGCTCTTGCCTTCCGGCATACGAACCTGCATTTCGATATTATAGACCGTATTCGCGTCGTCGCGCACGTAAACGTCCATGCGGATGCCCTTGCCCTGATAGCGTGCATCCACGGATTTTTCTGTTTCTAAATAATGGATGTCCGCAATCTCCACGTGCAGGATGCTCTGCAGCAGGCTCAGACATATACGCTTGACGCCCATGATGAGCTTGAACATGTAGTCGTCCTGAATCGTCAGCTCTTCCCACGGCTTGATACGATACATCGGCTTCATCTCCCGATCTATTCTCTATATTTTATATTATACCATGAGACTCGCATACAAAAAAGAGCCGCCGCACAGAATCCTGTGCAGCGGCTCCGCTGTTCGTTCCAGCTTAGAAGAAGTATTCGACGCGGGCGAAACCTTTCTTCTCCCTGGTCTTGCCCTCAGGCTCTGCCGAGAAGATCTGATCGCCGTCAAAGTAGATGAGCGTGCCGACGATGTTCTTGGCAAAGGTGTACTCTGCACCAATCTCCCAGCCCTTCGTGTTCCACATTGCACCGTCGAAGGTCGGGGCGAGCACCGAGCCACCACCGAGGTAACGGTATGCGAGGTGGAGTCCGAACGTACGCGGGTCCTCCGGCTTTGCACCCTTGTAGGCAAGCTCGATATTGTACGCTTTCATATGCTCGCCCACGATGCCGGCAGGGGGTGTGTCACTCGTGTTCTTCCAATAGCCGCCCGACAGAGCGACTGTGCTCTCAGGCATCCAGGTCACGCCGAGTCCCCAGAAGTTGCACACTTCATCCAGACCTGCTGCGCCATGCATGAAATCCTTGCTCTTCAGGCGCACATAGTCCGCGCCGACGTGGAATTTCTCCGAAGGATTCCAGTTGAGGTTCACCATCTGCAGATCCGCGTTTGTTCTGCCGGTGAAGCCATTCTCCCTTGCTTCCTTCACTTCGTCGCCCAAGGCGGAATGTTCGAGGTTGTAGCGGCCGGCGAAGATCGTGCCTGAGAACGGCTGCTCTGCGCCGAAGGTCACGGCGGCACCGGACAGATCGTCATCGATGAGGACGCCCTGCTCCGTAAATACGGGCATCTTGCCGGCATCAATGACCGTCGTGCCGTATGTGCCTTCAACGTAGGCTTGCTTGAGCGACACACGGCTGTCATGGTCGTCATCGGACGAATCCGTACTGGGATTCCACATAGCATCGAGGCGAGCCTTGACCTTCCAATGGTCGTTGACCGTAGCTTCCGGCTCTAAGCGGAAGAGGAGTTCGTTGTTCGTCTGCGCGCCGCCTTCATACTTACCCATGAATTCTCCGCCTGTCTTCTCATACGTATAGCGCAGCTCACCCGTCCACTTGACGTTGTCGACGCGATCTTCGAGGTTCGCGACGCGCACGCCGAGGTTGTTCAGCTCTTCGCTAAATTCGGCGGCGAGGCGGTCGATCATCGCCTTCTGCTGGGCGTTGACCTGGTCTTCCTTCGCCATGGCTTTGGCGACCATCTGCGCCATCTCGTAGCGCGTGATCTCGTTCTGGCCTCGATACGTACCGTCGCCGTAGCCCTCGATGACGCCGTCATCGGCGAGCTGTGCGACTGCGTCGTACGCCCAATGATCGGCAGGGACGTCGCTGAACGGGTTCGCCGCCGCAAAGGTCGTCGAGGCCGCACCGACGACGAGTGCCGTCGTCAAGGCGGCTGTCAGAGACTTCTTCATGAGAAACTCCTCCTTTGAAATAGATGGAACTCGACTGTGGTCAGACCATCCGGGGGAGCTTCCGAGTATCCACGTTCCCTCAAGAATATCCTCACCTACGGTCTACCTATTGATAATAATAATATATATCTTAAATGGGTGCAAGAAAAATTTAAAAAATATTCATATTCTATCCTGAAGTCCCAAACTATGTCGAGAGTGCGACCGATGGAGCAGGTTTCGGCAAAATATGCGGCTGAGTACCCTTCCGATAAGATGGCAGCAGCCCCCGACGTTGCTTTTCCAACGTCGGGGGCTGCTGCCGTGTGTCCGATCCTCACTCGGAGATCGCGGACACCCTGCTTTCCGCTGCCTGCATTTCTACCTCGTAATCCGTGACGCCCCGCGCGATGGCGCGTGCGAAGACGTCGGCCTTCTCCGTGAGCAGCCGCGCCTCGGGCAGATAGTCGATGAATGCCATTTCGACGAGGACGGCGGGCATCGCCGTCGCGTGCAGTACAATGAGTTCGGGACGCTCCTTGATGCCGCGATCGGTCGTGCCGAGCGACGTCGTGATCTGCCAGCCGATGGCGCGCGCGAGCCGCTCTGCCTTGCCGCCGCGCGCGTAGATGAGCGTCTCCGTGCCGTGCGCCTCGCCGTCCGCCGCGTTGCAATGCAGGCTGACGAAGATGTCGGCGCACCACTTGTTCGCCTCATCCGTCACGGCGGCATTCCAGCGCTCAAGATGACGGCTCTCCCAAGCGAGATTGTCACTCTGCATGAGGAAGACCTCGATGCCGACAAGTTCCAAATAGAGCTTCACGCGCTCGCCAATGTCGGCGGCGACGTCACACTCTCGGAGGCCGAGTTCCGAGTTGACGGCGCCGCTGTCGTACAGACGGTCGTGCCCTGGATTCAAAAATACACGCATCTTTCCCACTCCTTTTCTCATGGCATCTTTCGAGGCTTTTATCCAGCGAAAGTATCTTCTTGCGTCTCGCAGGCATACATGCAGCAGAAAAGGAGGATATATCTCCCTCCCTTACAAAAATTCCTAGATCTTTTCTTCGTATATAATATGCAGTATAGTCCTATATATTCTTCCCTCCTTGCATCAGCTGAAGGCCATGTGATCGCATACAGAAAGAGCCGCCCTATGAAAGCATTCTCGCTTTCATAGGGCGGCTCTTCTATTTCCCGTAATTTACGCTTCGTCCTGCGGCTTCGCGTTCCAGACGAGGAGTGCGAGCAGCGTCGAGAGGAGCGCTGCGCCAACCCAGAATTCGGTGGCATAGCCGAAGTCGTAGATCTTCTCGCCGCCGACGGTCGTGATCGTCATGAGCTTGCCCGTGACGAACTCCTGGATCGCGGCGCCCGCGTAAGACAGGAGACCGATCATGCCCATCGCTGCACCCGTGACGCGCTTCGGCACGATATCGACTGCCATGAGTCCGCCCATGTAGCAGACGAGCGCGCCCATCGTGAAGCCGTAGAAGGTCATGCAGAAGAGGTCGGTGTAGAACGACTGCGGCGCCCAGACGAAGCCCGCGATCGAGGCCGTGTAGAGAAGGCCGTAGATGAGCGCTGGCATGTTGCGCTTCGAGTGGAAGAAGCGGTCGGAGATCCAGCCGCAGAGAAGTGCGCCGAAGATACCCGCGACCTGCATGTACGCCATGACGCCCGCTGCGCCCATGATGTCGTAGCCCTTGGCACTCGTCAGATAGACGACGCCCCAGCTCTCGACCGCGTAGCGTGCGATGTAAACGCAGAGAGATGAGAGACCGAGAATCCAGACGGCGGGGTTCTTGACGACGGCGTTCCACTGCATCGAGCCGACGGAACGCGTCTTTTCCGCATCGACCTGCGCCTGCGTCTTCTCGCCGTAAAGAACGGCGCCATTCGGCAGGCCGCGCGTCTCAGGACGGTCGCTCATGCCGAGGTAGATGAAAATGGTGCCGACGAGCGAGATGAGTCCGGCCGCGATGAAGCCCATCGACCAGCTGTAGGCGCTGACGATGGCCGCGATTGCGAAGTAGGCGAACGACGAGCCGAGGTTGTGGCTCGTGAACCAAACGCCGTAAAGCGTGCCGCGCATACGGTTGCTGAACCATTGGTTGAGCGAAACAATCGACGGTCCTGCGCCGTAGGACTGGAACCAGCCATTGATGCCCCAGAGCACGGCGAGCGGCACGAACGAGTTCACGAGGCCCATCGCCGCCATCGTCACGGACGACATGAAGAGACCGAAGGCGAAGAACCGCTTGTTGTTCATGCGGTCGGCAAGGAAGCTGTTCGTGAACTTGCCAAGACCGTACGTTACGAAGAAGATCGAACCGATGATACCGACCTGTGTGGGATCGACCGCACCCGACGCCAAAAGCGGCTTCTTGATGACGGAATAGCTCTGACGGATGATGTAGTAGAAGGCGTAGCCGATCGTGATGGAAGCGAAGACGCGCCAGCGCAGGCTGTAGAAGATGCTCTTCGCCTTCTCCGCATCCTGCATGGGCGGCGCATCCGGCGCCGTGAGGAAAATTTTGTTGAGGAAAGCAAGCATGAATGAATCTCCTTTCTTGGAATCGAAATGTTCTTGCTCAGTATTATTTCATATAGAGAAAGGGAAAAGTAGCGGAAAAAATCTGATTTTCTTGTAGGAATTCTGCTGACACGCAAAAAGTCCCCAAGGCTGCCGCCTTGAGGACTCTTCTTGTATCTAACATGGTATCGTTACAACTTTCCTGCTGCTTGCAGAACATCCGGCTGACGGTATGCAATCCGTCACCGCCCCAGAAGCCGTGCCTGCTCTTCGAGTCGAGCGACGCGCTCGGCAGTCGCGGGATGCGTGGAGAAGAGGTTCACGAAGGCCTGGCGCGAGCCGGCGAGCGGGTTGACGATGAAGAGATTGCTCGTCGCAGGCTGCGCCTCGGCCTCGCGCATCGGCGGCATGGACTGTACCGTGCCGGAGATCTTTTCGAGCGCCCGCGCGAGATAGCGCGGATTGCCGCAGATCTCGCCGCCCGACTTGTCGGCGTCGTACTCTCTAGAGCGCGAGATCGCGAGCTGAATGAGCGTCGCCGCGAGCGGTGCGACGAGGACGGCGAGAAGCGTGCCGACGATGCCGCCCGCCCCCTCGTCGTCGTCCGAGCGGCCGAAGATCGCACTCCACTGCGCCATGTAGGCGAGCATGGAAATCGCGCTGCCCATGGCGGCGGCAATCGTAGAGATCAGGGTGTCGCGGTGTTTGATGTGCGAAAGCTCATGCGCGAGCACGCCCGAAAGCTCTTCGCGGCTTAACATGCCGACGATGCCGCGCGTGACGGCGACGGCGGCGTGTGAAGGGCTGCGCCCCGTCGCAAAGGCGTTCGGCGTCATAGATTCGACCAGACAGACCTTCGGCATGGGCAGCCCCGCGCGCGCGGCAAGATCTGCTACAAGATGATAAAGTTCGGGCGCTTCCCTCTCCGTCAGCGGGCGCGCGCCGTACATGCGGAGCACAATGCTGTCGCTGAACCAATAGGAGAAGAAATTCATCGCCAAAGAGACGACGAACATCAGTATCGCGCCGCCCTTGCCGCCGATCGCGCCTCCCAAGACGACGAGAAGGATCATCATGAGCGCCATCAAGATCGTTGTTTTTATCGTATTCATAGAGAAGACTCTCCTTTCCCTATACGAAAAAGACCCCACCCCGGATACGGGACAAGGTCTCGCTTGCATATATATGCCGCGCACCGTGCGTCCGGCGGACGCCGCAGAATCGCGGCTGCTCCTCTGGAAGATACAAGAAGCGCTGATAAAATGAGAGCGCCCAGATATGTGAAGACGGGGGGCCAAATTTATCAGGGATTCCTATAGGACTATTATAGCAGAGGAGCAGGATTCTGACAAGCTTATTTTCGTCAATCCGTCACATATCGGTACGCGCCTCATGCTCGGCTTTGCCCGTGACGAGTTCGGCGGCGCAGTGCTTGACGACGAGGAGCGCGAGCGTCATCAGTGCGAGCGCGAGGAGGAGCTGCAGGCCGTCGACCAAGAAGACGAAACCACCGTTCATAAGTTTGCCGACGATGCCATAGACGCTCATGACGAGCGCCGACATCGTGACGAGGAACATGAAGGTCATGGGGACGTAGAGCATCCAGCCCTTGCGTTCCGTCGTGCGCAGAAAGACGGCGATGGAGATGAGGACGAGGGATGCGAGCAGCTGGTTCGCCGCGCCGAAGAGCGGCCAGATGCTCATGTAGCCCGCGAGGCACAGCAGATAGCCGAGCGCGAGCGTGATTGCCGTCGCGACGTACTTGTTGCGCAGAAGCTTCGCGGCGGCGCCTTCCGACTCGCCCTCCGACGGTGCAAGAAGCTCCTGGAAGGACATGCGTCCGATGCGTGCGACGGAATCGATCGTCGTCATGGCGAGCGCCGAGACGCACATCGTCATGATGCAGGCGGCGACATGCTTCGGCAGGCCGAACTCCACGAAAAATCCCGAGACAGCGCCCGCGAAGATCTGGAACGGCGTGCCGTCCGGCAGATGCCCGCCCGTTGCCGCCGAGCAGACGATGACGAGGGCGACGACGCCGAGAAGCGATTCGACGAGCATTGCGCCGTAGCCGACGGGCAGCATGTCACGCTCGTTCTCGATGGATTTCGAGCTTGTGCCCGAAGAAACAAGGCTGTGGAAGCCCGAGACAGCGCCGCAGGCGATCGTGATGAAGAGAATCGGGAAGAGCGACTGCCCCTTGACCTCGAAGGCGACGAAAGCGGGCATCTCGATGACGGGATTGGCGATGAGCACGCCGAGGACGGCGCCTGCGACCATGCCGAGGAGCAGGAAGACGCTCAGGTAGTCACGCGGCTGCATCAAGAACCACATGGGCAGGACGGCGGCGATGAAGCAGTAGGCGAAGACGACGTAGCGCCAAACCGTCGCATCGAAGTAGAGCGGATAAGAAATGCCGACGGCGAGCATGGCGACGATGAGCGCGATAGCGACGAAAAACTTCACTGCGCCCGAGGGCTTCATGCGGCGGATGAAGAGTCCGAAGCCCATCGCCACGAAGATGTAGAGCATCGAGATTGAAGCCGCCGCCGCATTCGGTACGGCGAGGCTGCCGTCCTTGGCGAAGCCGTTGAACGTGTTCGCGACGATGTCGGCGAAGGCGGCGATGACGAGCAGCGTGAAGAGCCAGCAAAACAGCAGGAAGAGACGGCGCCCCGTCTTGCCGATGTACTGCTCGATGAGCATGCCCATCGAGCGTCCTTCGTTGCGCACGGATGCATAGAGAGCACTGAAATCCTGCACCGCGCCGAAGAAGACGCCGCCGACGAGCAGCCAGAGGAACGCCGGAAGCCAGCCGAACATGGCGGCGATGATGGGGCCCGTGACGGGGCCTGCGCCCGTGATGGAGGAAAATTGATGCGCAAAGACGGTGAAGCGCGAGGCAGGCGCATAGTCCTGCCCATCCTCGAATCTCTGCGCCGGCGTCGCGGCGGTTTCATCGATGCCCCACGTTTTCACGAGCCACCGTCCGTAGATAGTGTAGGCGGCGAGAAAGACAACGATGGCGCACCCGACAAGCATCAGTGCATTCATGATGAATCCTTCTTTCCTTAAAGATGAATGAATATGTATGAAGGATAATATAGCACGCTTTGCTTCATGTGTCAACTTGTAAACTTTCCCAGCAGATATCGAAATCAACGATTCTTCTTAACATTCCCACCTTTACAATCTTCTTCCCTTTGCGGTATAATCAAAACGTAATATTTCTTCTGTTGGGGAGGTATGGCTGAATCCAGCAATTCCCCGGAAAGGAGGTTTTCGCTGTCATGAAAGACGAAATTTTCGGTGTACTCCAACGCGTCGGACGCAGCTTCATGCTGCCCGTTGCCATCCTGCCGATCGCCGGCATACTCTTGGGACTCGGCGCGTCGTTCACGAACGCCACGACCATCGAGACGTACGGACTTACCGCCGTACTCGGTGCAGGAACGCCGCTTCACGCGCTTCTCTCCATCATGGCGAGCGCGGGCAGCACGATCTTCGGCAACCTGCCGATCATCTTCGCCGTCGGCGTCGCCATCGGCATGGCGAAGGCGGAGAAGGAGGTCGCGGCGCTTTCTGCCATGATTGCCTTCTTCGTCATGCACACAGCGTGCAACGCCATGCTGAAAATCGGCGGCCAGATCCTTGCGGACGGAACGATCGCGCCCTCGGTGCTCGAAGGCACGATCGCGCCGAGCTGCGGTATCCTGTCGTTTCAGATGGGCGTCTTCGGCGGCATCATCGTCGGCATCGGCGTCGCTTGGCTGCACAACAAGTACCACAAGATCGTGCTGCCGAACGCGCTGTCGTTCTTCGGCGGCTCACGCTTCGTGCCCATCATCTCGACGATCGTCTTCCTCTTCGTCGGCATCGCCATGTACTTCGTCTGGCCGCTCGCACAGCAGGGCATCTTCGCGCTCGGCGGCCTCGTGACGGGCACGGGCTACATCGGCACGCTGATCTTCGGCATCATCAAGCGCGCTCTGATCCCCTTTGGCCTGCACCATGTCTTCTATCTGCCGTTCTGGCAGACGGGCGTCGGCGGCTCGATGATGATCGACGGCCAGCTCGTCCAGGGCGGTCAGAACATCTTCTTCGCCCAGCTCGCTTCGCCCGATGTCACGCATTTCAGCTCGGATGCGACGCGCTACTTCTCGGGCGAGTTCATCTTCATGATCTTCGGCCTGCCGGGCGCGGCGCTCGCCATGTACCGCTGTGCGCGTCCCGAGAAGAAGAAGGTCGCGGGCGGCCTCCTGCTCTCGGCGGCTCTGACCTCGATGCTCACGGGCATCACCGAGCCGATCGAGTTCTCCTTCCTCTTCGTCGCACCCGCGCTCTTCGCCGTGCAGGTCGCGCTCGCAGGCGCCGCCTACATGATCGCGCACATCCTCAACATCGCCGTCGGCCTGACATTCTCGGGCGGCCTCCTCGACCTCTTCATCTTCGGCATCCTGCAGGGAGAGGCGAAGACGGGCTGGATGTATATCATCCCTGTCGGCGTCGTCTACTTCTTCCTCTACTACTTCATCTTCTCGTGGATGATCCGTCACTTCGACTTCAAGACGCCGGGCCGCGAGGACGACGACGAGGAGACGAAGCTCTATTCGAAGGCTGACTACCAGGCGCAGCAAGGCGCGGCGGGAGCAGCGTCCGGCGCGGGCACATCCGATGCCAAGAGCGCGGCAATCGCGCGCGGCCTTGGCAGCAAGAGGAACATCACTTCCGTCGACTGCTGCGCGACGCGCCTTCGCTGCTCGGTCGCGGATTCCTCACTCGTCAACGAGAAGCTCTTGAAGGCGACGGGCGCCGTCGGCGTCATCGTCAAGGGCACGGGCGTGCAGGTCATCTATGGCCCGCAGGTCGCCGTCATCAAGTCGAATCTTGAGACGTACCTCGAAACAGCGCCCGATGTCGAGCCGGAAGCGATGGCCGCTGCAGAGCCGACGGAAAACGCCGCAGAAAAAGCTTCTGCGACAAACGTGCCTGAAGAAAACACCTCGTCGCAGGAATCGGGCGCGCAGGAAGCGTCTGCCAGTGAAACTGCCGCACACACGCTCTTCACGCCCGTCGCAGGCACGGTGCATCCGATCGAGGAAGCGCCCGACGAGGCATTTGCGGGCAAGATGATGGGCGACGGCTACTTCGTCTACCCGACGGAAGAGACGGTCTACGCGCCCGAGGACGGCGAGGTCGTTTTCGTCTTCGACACGAAGCACGCGATCGGTATGAAGGCCGCTGACGGCACGGAATATCTGCTGCACATCGGCGTCGACACCGTCGCGCTTGGCGGGCAGGGCTTCGAGGTCTTCGTCGAAGGCGGCCAGAAGGTCAAGAAAGGCGACCGCCTCATGACCTTCGATGACGCCTACATCAAAGAACATGCAAAGTCCGACGCTTGCCTCGTCATCTTCACAGGACTCGGCGAAGGAAGAGCCGTAAGCCTCACGAAGACGGGCGCGGTCAAGGCACTCGACGAGGTAGGCAGCTGCTGAGCCAAATCAAAGATTCACTGAAAGACAAATGGACGCCGAGCGCGCCCTTCCACGGGCGCGCTTGACATCCATGCACGAAAATCTATAATGGCAAAAGAAAGGTTGAAATCATACGCAAAATACACGAAAAGCCCCGAAGAATCGCATGCGATTCTTCGGGGCTTTTCAATGACATCAAACGTCCTGCGCTGCGGCGTTCTCTACGGCCTGCGTCAGCAATCTGTCGAATTGGCGGCATTCCTCTGGGGAGAAATCCTGCACTAAGATCTTGTACCAGTCATCCATCGTCTTCTTCAGCACCTGCTTCACGGTCTGTGCCTTCTCCGTCGTGCGCAGCACATAAGCGCGGCGATCCTTGTCGCTGACCGTGCGGCTCACATAGCCGGCACGGACAAGCCTCGCCACGGCGCGCGCCGCCGTCGTCTTGTCGATCTTCACCATATGCGCCAAAGTTTCCTGATTGATCCCCTCATGATCGAGGAGGTGCAGCAAGAATACATACTGCCCGTTGCCCAGACCATACTTCTTCAACTTCTCGTTAAAATAACTCTGGCTATACCGATAGATCAAAGCAATGATCGTTCCCATATCGCTTGGCTGCAAAGCAGACCCTCCCCCTGCAGTAGGATATAATACCCATTTCTAAAAATCTACTTTTCCCACATCAGCGGAAAAGCACTATTCCTAAGTAGTATTATACTACGATTTTCCAAGAAAATCCACCTTGTCCCGCAAAGTTTTACGATCCTCTAAAATTAGAGTGAAAGTCCAAGAAATCAAGCCAAAGACGCAGACGGATGGGGGAACTTTGTCTTTACTCCCTATAATTTCGAGCGTTTTCAGCATCAACTTTCATCGCACAAGCATGATCTCCCAGGGTATCCGCGCGTTCCAACGGGTCGGGTACGACAGGAGACTCATAGAGGACGAACGGATCTATATCAATGCACTGCGCCGCATCGCGCGTCCCCGTGACATCCCATGCCGCCGTGCCGTTCATGACCGTCAGGGCGGCGGTGAAGAATGCACGATCCTTGAGCCGCGCGAAGACGCCGCCCTTCTGCACGAGCTTCGCCGCATCGTAGCGGCGCACGGTGCCGTCGTTGAAATACGCATAGATGACATATCCGTCGCCCGGCACGACCTGCAGTACCTCGGGCATGAATCGGCTGTCCATGATTATCCCCTCCTCATCGGCGGTATGCGCTCCGGCGTTCTGCCGCTCTTTGCCAGTTCCCAATTCTGCATCAGTTCATCCTGATACATGACGCACCATGCGAGGACAAGTTTCAACTGCCTTCCGGGCAGGTAGCCGCGCAGGATATGGGCATTTTGAATGTCGATGGTCGCTTCATTTCCCGCATATTCTGCATGGATATGCGGTGGATTGTGATCTTCGTAATACATCGTGATGCGTATGCCAAAAAACAAGCTGATCTCGGGCATGATGCCCTACACCTCCTCATTCACTTGTCCCCATTATACCACATGCCGTTCAAAAGCGGCGA
>ERZ773003.712-NODE-712-length-23066-cov-5.519751_pt1 | contig 23066 bp, 21 predicted proteins | sample MGYA00580668_ERZ773003 | MGnify/ENA primary metagenome ERZ773003 (study PRJEB29015, sample SAMEA2738002) | human oral metagenome | biome: human oral; feature: human-associated habitat; material: dental | place: China | collected 2126 ... | reverse complement strand
CGCCTGATCTTGAAAGCATCCGACAAGGCTCCATGGTCCGACAACGGAACAGCTAAAAATCCCGCTCTCCCACCAGTAGAGAAATTGGGCAAAGGCCTTTACTTCTACGAAGTGGATTTAGCAGGCACCCAAGGAAAATCTGACAAAGAGCTGCTTGACCTCTTGAAACAAAATGGTACGCAAAGCTATAAAGCTACTATCAAGGTGTACGGTGCAAAAGACGGCAAGCCTGACTTAACTAACCTCGTAGCGACTAAAGATTTGACTGTTAATTTGAATGGCTTGACCACACCAAATCAGGTTAAAGAGTCTGTTGTTAACAATGTCAAAGACATGATTGATGTTCCAGCTAGCTACCTTGATAAGGCTAAGGTTCCTGGACCTTTCTTGGCCGGTGTCAACCAAGTTATTCCATACGAAGCTTTTGGTGGAGATGGTATGTTGACTCGCCTCTTGTTAAAAGCTTCAGACAAAGCCCCATGGTCAGACAACGGAACAGCTAAAAATCCTGCTCTATTGCCACTTGAAGGCTTGGCTAAAGGTCAATATTTCTACGAAGTGGATTTGAATGGCAATACGGTTGGCAAAGATGGTCAGGCCTTGCTGGATCAACTTCGAGCTAACGGAACCCATACATATCTAGCTACTGTTAAAGTCTATGGATCTAAAGATGGCAAACCTGATTTGACCAATCTGATTGCTACTCGTCAAGTAACGATTCAGCTTCGTGGAAAAGAAATGGCGACAATACCATCTCAACAAGGTCAGATGAATACGAAGCCTTCTGAAACAGGCTCTACAGGTACGACTGAGGGTATGATGGGTACAAATCACCATATGTCAGATATGAAGGTCGATCAACCAGCTTCTAGCCCAATGGCTAATATGATGAAAAAAGATGATAAAGCGATGCTACCAAATACTGGGGAAGCTAAAACAGCTACAGCTGGCCTTGGTATCTTTGGTCTAGCCTTGGCAGGTCTTGTTGGACTTTTGGGTTTGACAAGCAAACGGGAAGATTAAGATTCAAATCACTTAAACATTAGGGAAAATAGTGTTATACTAAAGCAAGTATAACACTGTTTTTATCGAAGGAGTGTCAGATGAAAAAGACAATTTTGCTGGTTGATGATGAGATAGATATTCTAGATATTCAACACCGCTATCTTATACAGGCAGGTTACGATGTTTTGGTCGCCCATGATGGTAAGGAGGGCTTAGAGCTTTTCAGAAAAAAATCTATCGACCTCATTATCACAGATATCATGATGCCCAATATGGACGGTTATGATTTTATCAGTGAAGTTCAGTATATCGCTCCGGATCAACCCTTCCTCTTTACAACTGCTAAGACAAGCGAACAGGATAAGATTTATGGATTAAGTTTGGGGGCAGATGATTTTATAGTCAAACCCTTTAGCCCACGCGAATTGGTTTTAAGAGTGAATAATATCTTGCGTCGCCTTAGCCGTGGAGGAGAGACAGAACAGATCGAGTTTGGTGACTTGGTAATCAACCATGTGACTCATGAGGTTCGCATTGGGGAGCAACCTTTGGAATTGACAGTAAAATCCTTTGAACTTCTATGGATATTAGCCAGCAATCCTGAGAGAGTCTTTTCAAAGACGGAACTTTACGAGAAGGTATGGCAAGAGGACTATGTGGATGATACCAATACACTCAATGTTCATATCCATGCTTTGAGGCAAGAGTTGACCAAGTATACAAATTCAAATGCTCCTGCTATCAAAACTGTCTGGGGTTTGGGCTATAAGATGGAAAGACCAAGAGGTAGAAAATGAAATTAAAAAACTATATTTTAGTGGGGTATCTAGTGTCGACTCTACTAACGATTTTGGTCGTTTTCTGGGCAGTCCAACGAATGTTGATCGAGAAAAGTGAAGTTTACTTTCTAGTTGGAATGACCTTGATTGCTAGTTTCATTGGCGCTGCAGTGAGCATCTTTCTTTTGTCGCCTGTGTTCTCTTCTCTGAAACATTTGAAAAAACAAGCTCAGGATATAGCAAGCAAGGATTTCAGCACAGAAATCGAAACCAAAGGCCCATTAGAATTTCAAGAGCTGGGCCAGGCTTTTAATGACATGTCCCACAATTTGCAGGCTACCTTTCAATCACTTGATGAGAGCGAGCAAGAAAAGAGAATGATGATTGCGCAGCTCTCTCACGATATTAAAACTCCCATTACCTCCATTCAGGTTACTGTGGAGGGAATTCTAGATGGAGTGATTAAGGAAGAGGAGCGGCTCCACTACTTAGCTACGATTGGTCGGCAAACTGAGCGTCTAAACAAGCTAGTGGAGGAATTGGATGTTTTGACTCTCAATACACAACCTCAAGATACTGCTGATGAAGAAGTCGAAGAGGTCTTTTTAGATCAGTTGCTGATTGAGTCAATGAGTGAATTTCAACTCCAGATTGAACAAGAGGAGCGAGATGTTTACATTCAAGTATCACCTGAGTCGGCGAAAATCAAGAGCCATTCTGACAAACTCTCTCGCATTCTGGTTAATTTGTTAAACAATGCCTTTAAATATTCAGAACCAGGAACCAGAATCGAGGTTCTTGCCCAATTAACAGAACAAGAGCTGACAATCAGTGTGAAAGACGAGGGTCAGGGGATCCTTCCTGAGGATTTGGAAAAGATCTTTAAACGACTTTATCGTGTAGAAACTTCGCGCAATATGAAGACAGGTGGACATGGATTAGGACTTGCGATTGCACGCGAACTAGCCCATCAGCTTGGTGGCGAAATCACAGCAGAAAGTCAGTATGGCTTAGGAAGCAAGTTTACATTCAGCCTCAATTTGAAATAAAGCCGTAGTAAGTGTCTAGTGTTTTGAGGTAAATAGAAAATATTGAGTTAACGGAAAATTCCGTTAGCTCTTTTTTGTGTTTTGGGAGGTGAAATTATGAGACGAAAAAGTAAGGAGAGAATTTCAAGAGAGATGATAATCCAGTTTTTGATGAAGGAAACAGGTTCAACACGAAAAGAAATAATAGCAAGTATAGAAGAACTTGAGGCCTTTGGATTGATAGGATTTAACGTGAACGGTGACTTTAGACTGAAAGAGGTGTAATTGATGAGACAAATTCAGTTTATTAGTGCCAGCCATTATCAGACATCTGATCGCTTTTATGCCTTACCAAAGGTTTTGTTTGAAAATCCTATTTATGAAGATATGAGGTTAGATGCAAAAGTCGCTTATGCTATGCTTAAAGATAGACTAGATCTTTCTTTCAAGAATAATTGGATTGATGAAGATGGAAATATCTATTTGGTATATTCTAACTCTAATTTGATGAAGATTCTTAACTGTTCAAAATCTACCCTATTAAGAATTAAGAAGCAACTCACAGAGTATGGATTAATTCATGAGGTTCAACAATCTACAAGTAAATCAGGAAATCTAGCTAATCGAATCTACCTTGGTCTCTTGCAAGATGACACAGTTGCTAGAATGGTTGATAAATCAGGTGATTTCAAATCTGACACTAGGGGGGTGTCAGATTTAGACCAGGGGGGTGTCAAAAAAACACCAGGGGGGTGTCAGATTTATACGGGGCTGGTGTCAGATTTAGCCCCTAACGATACTGAATATAGTGAGACTCATAGTAATGACACTGAATTAGTTATTTCTGAGGAGGACGAGGAGAGATTCCCTAAAAATTCCCAAAATAATAAACAAGACAGTCTTTCCAGAAAAGTTGATAAAGCTAGCAGGTATGATAAGGATTATATCTATGATTTAGTTTATTCTCAGCTGTTAGAAGAAAATTACTCAGATACGATGGCGGCTTATATCATGATACCATTTGAAGAACGTTATAGATATGCTTTAGAAAATATGCGATTTGCCCGTTCATCAGAAGTGATTGCTGAATACGTTTATAATGGTTTACTTGCAATTTATAATAGTAATGCTAGGAAATGTATGGGAAATAATTGAAAATGAAATATATCAAGTTAAGAAGAATTACAACAAATTGCTAAAAGAAAGAGAGTTGACTTTATGGGATTGTTTAATAGCCAAGAGAGAATTTACAGAGGGCAAGCTATGAAAGCTACACCTTCCCAACCAGTTCAAGAAATTGAAATGATTGTAGAGTATTTTGATAAAACGGTAGACAGTATTCCCGTCACTTCCAACTTGGAGGAACTAGAAAAATTGGTATCAAGTTCATTTGGAACAGGAGCGAGTATGAATTTTACATCAGCGACTCCACCGTTTTCTATCAACCCTAGATGGGTGAAGAAGATAACCTATCGGACAAAATAAGGATAGGAGATTACCATGCTAGTAGATTGTCCAATGTGTGATACAGAGTTCGATTCTGCTGAGGAATGCGGATTCTGTCCGTGTTGTGGAGAAGATTACGATTCTTTAGTAGGTGAAGACTGGAATTAAGATAGCCCCATATTTCTAAAATATTTGACCTGAGCAAGTCATAAAACTACTTATGACCTTTGAAAATTGAATATCCCCACTGTCCCGATTAGCGCAGTCTAGGCATAAAAAGAAGAATAGGGGCGGTGTGTAGCTAGAAAGTATATCTAGTGCTGACTGCATTATGTAAAGTCACGGTTGACTTGTCCCGTAAGACGAAAGAGTTTGCGATTTCTAAACTATAAATCGTGCGTAAAAAACACAGTAGAGATGTACGGCATCAACTCGGCATGGCTGTAAATCAGCCTTTGATTCAAAAAGGAGGACAGTATGAATCAAATAAAATCAACTAGTGAGGTTACACTCACTGACTTAAGACGACTAGGTTTGCAAGGTGATGCAACTGCACGGCTTGCAAGTGGTGAAGAAATGAAATTAACTAGTAAGCATGGTCTTATTCCTAAAAAAGGATATGTGGCAGGAAAACTTCAAACCGTTGAAATGATTGCAGAATACTCTAAAATCTATAGAGATATACGCACTATTAAACGTGGAGATATTTTAGTTGCCAGACGGATTAAGCAAGGAAATAAAACTATCTTACAGCTAACCGGTAAAGGTTATCACCGACCTAGTGGTAAAATTTAACAGATAGAGTCCTCATCTATCTGTTTTGGGGAGCAAGGAACTGTATCTTTGTTGCTGAAAGCAGATAGGTGATGTTATGGAAAGGTGAAGAAATGAGTACTATACAGATAATATTTACAGTTATTCTTTTAGCCTCTGGGATTCTAGTATATATGACTTTTATCCCAAATAAATTGTCTGATAAAATTTCACGAGAACTAAAAGACTATTCAAATAAGCATTGTTTTAAGTAGTATCAAAAAGGAGAAATCAAATGGAAATGATGAAAGAAGTTAAGAAAGTTTTATTGGCTGGCGCAATCGCAACAGCAGCGGTTGGAGCAACGACACAAGCTTCCGCAGAAGAAGTAAAGCCTTCAGAGCCAATTTCAGGGAGCCAACAGAAGACAGCGACTCAAAAAACAGTTACAGAAACTGATGTTGCTATCTCCCAAGCAAATGTGGAGCAGGCAAACACAGTTGTAAAAAAACATGAGGAGATTGTAAACTCAGCTCAAAATGAGGTGAACGATGCTGAGAAAGTAGTTGAAGAAGCAACAGAAGCTGTTACTCAAGCGGAGAAAGTAGTCAAGGAAGCTACCCCTAAAAATATCCAGGATGCAAAAGAAGATGTCTCTGCAAAAGAAATTGCTGAGAAGAAGGCTCAAGAAGAACTGACCTCTGCTGGGGAGCAACAAAAGCTAGCTGAAAAGAATGTTACTGATCAGGAAGCAAATGTCAAAGAAGCTACGAGAAAGCTTGATGACAAAACAAAAGAAGTTACAGATGCAGAACAAATTGTAGCTGAAAAACAAGCTATTTTAGACGGCACTGGAGTTGCAGGCATTGTTGCTAATGCTGAAGCAGCTAAGCGAAATTTGGTAATGAGCGAAGAAGCTGTATCACAAGCTCGAGAAGATTTGGAACTTGCTAAAGAAGCAGACGACCAACGTGCTTCTAAACTGAAACAGGCAGAAGATGAAGTAACGACTACAGAAGCAACTAGATTAGTGAAAGCGGAGAAACTAGATCAAGCAACCACTCACGCTACTAACGTTGAAAATCAGTATCGAGTAGCTAAAGAGAATCTATCTAAGGCTCAAAGTATCCTGGATAGTTTGACAACGACCTCTATCACTTATCCTTCTGGCTATGTAGAAGCTTTAAAGGCTTACTTCAATAACCCCACTGAAGAAAATTCAAATAAGTTACAAGAAATTGCCAAGAAAGGAATGACTGCTGCTGGATTTAGCTCGCCAGATGGTGGTGAGACTTATTACGGCAATCCAAACTCTCCATTTAAGCAGAGTGAAGCAGATAAAAAGACTGTGATTGCTGATGTCAATCATTTATCTGCTGAAGTTCAAGATGAACTTGCTATTTTCAATGCACATTTGATTAATGATTTCCGTCGATTGATGGGAACAGATGATATTCCAGTTTTAGTGAATCGAGATATGCAGAAAGTGGCACAGAAAGCAACTCAACTATCTACTAATCAGTACGGTCATGACCTAGATGCTTTGAATACTGTTGCGAAAGAAGTTGGTTTGAATCAAGGTAATCAAGGTCTACTTGCTGAAAATATAGGCTTTCAAAATGCAGATGGTGTAGTCACATTAGCTGATCTGAAACAACAGGCATACAACAACATGGTTATGATGCTGTTTTATGATAAGCACGCTGATTGGGGCCATGCTTTAAACTTTGCAGGACTTGATCGTAAGTCAGTCACGCTACAGTATATCGGTGTAGCAACCCGAAAGACAGATCTTGGTTTGGTTGTGATGCACTATGTTGGAACAGATTCTAAAACAATTGATTTGCTGAAAAATGGTTTCCATCAAAATGTTAAAATTGATACTAAGAACAATCTAGCTAGTCTTCAGGAAAGAATTCAAGTAGCTAGAAATTCTGTGGCACAGGCTCAGGATACTTATGATACTGCGGAAACAAATCGTAAGGATGCACAAGCTAGAAAAGAACAAGCACAGACAGAATATACTCAAGCAGAAGTTACTGCGCAAAATGCAGTAACTAATCGTAATGATATTCAGAATATTACTTTAAAAACTCCTGAAGCAGAAGCTAAGTTAAAGAAGGCGGAGGCAAACCTTGAAAAAGCTAGTTTAGAAAACAAGCAAGCGCAAGAGGCTTTGGAACAGTTGAATGCAGACGTACAAAACAAACGTGAAGCACTTGCGTTAGCTAAAGATAAACTAGCTGAAAAACAAACTGAATGGAAATCACTGAATGAAGCTTTGACTGCTGAGAAAGAGGCATTGATTACTAAACAAGGTGAACTTACTCGAATTAAAGAACTTGTCCTCAATCGTCAAGCCTTACTTTCAGAAATAACTGAAGCCTTGAAAGCATCAAAAGAGCGAGTGGAAATTTTAAAGAACGCCCCTCAGCTCTTAGAAAATGCAAAAATTAATCTTGAAGCTGCTCAAGAAGTTTTGAAAGGAAAGAAATCTGTTCTTGAGTTAGCACTAGCAAAATTAGAAACTGCAAAAGCAGAACAAAGAAAGGTATTAGAGGCTCATAAAGAGTTGTTGTCGGCTTATCGTGATTATCTGGAAGTACAACTGGAAATCGAGCGTCAAGAAAAATTGGCTGCTCAGAAAGCTAGTATTGAACTAGCTGGAGGTCATCCGATTCCAGTATTTCAAAATGGTAAGATTGTGAAGTATGTGCATGAACAAGTTGAAAAACAAGCATCAGAAGAGAAAAATCCAGTCTATCAAGCACCTGCTGCAACATACGAATTACCTAAAACAGGGGAAAAAACTTCTAGTCTTTGGTTCTTGGGGATGGTAACTATGTCACTTTTAAGTTTGTTGAAAATCAAACGAGAATTTAAGGAAAACTAAATTAATTAAAGTCATCAAGATTTCTTGGTGACTTTTTGATTGGAGAAAGAAATGAAAATTATACATTTTAGGGCAAGAGATCCTTCAAATTATATCGAAAGCGAATAATATTGAATACTATATTAAAAGTTAAAGGAGAAATCATGAAATTCGATAATGAAACAAGAGCATTCGGATCAATCCGAAAAACAAGACGTTGGGGAACGTGTGGAGTAATTCTTGGTCTAGCTGCCTTGGGCTTGATAACTAGTCCAGTTAGAGCAGATGAACGAGTAAATCCAAATCCCGCTACAAATGCAAAAAGTTTACAAGACTCCCCAACGGTGGATTCTACAAAAGACCAAGGTAGTTCAGAAAAATCAATAGGTTCTATTGAAGTTACTGTTAACCGAGAAAAAGTAGAGTCTGCGGTATCTGCTGCAAAAAAAGCAGGTTTAATTGTGAAAGAAACTGAAGTTGATGGTGGTTTGGTGACTAATTCTGATGAGTTAGCTAAGAAAACTGCTGAAATTGAGTCTAGTTACGACAAGCAAGCAACCACTATTGTAGACGAGTCTGAGAAAGTAGAAACTCGTAAAAAAGAAAAGCAAGACTCTTATGACAAAGCTAAAGATCAGTATGATAAAGACTTAGCTGAGTACAATCGTAAGTTAGCTGAGCTAAGAGGTCAGAGAGTTCAAGGTGGCGCAAACGGTGTTACTATCTATGGTGAATTTGATGAGTCGAAACGTGGCTCATTGGATTACTATTCTAAGTTAACAGCAGTATTCGATGCCAATCCAGAATTGGAAGTTGTGGATGGTGCTTTAAGTGCAAATAAAAACACAACTCTTACTTTGGATAAAGATTTACAACATGATCGTTTAGAGAATAAAGACTTTTATGGACATTCTGATTCTAAAGGAACTTATGGTGGTTCTGTAATTACAGGTATCAAACAAGGTTCTACCTTCACTTTACATAATGTTGGTAAAACAAAAACGGGAAAAACAATTTCTGCAAGATTTGTAGCTCGTAATAATCCTATACCAGAGCATAAAATTGCAGGCAACCCTTCAACTTATACTCGTTTGAATGTTTGGTGGAATAAAGCTAAAACTGATACGGATACTTCTTCTGTGAACTTTAATCCTTACAATTACTCTAACGTTGAGTGGGATATTCATTACTATGATGAGAAAACAGGTAAACCTATCGACTTAGGTTTAATCTCTATTTACTCTGATTTAGATTTTGGGCAAGCTGTTAGACATACTTATGGAGATAATAGTACAGGTGTTGTAATCAATCCATCAGGTTCGTCTGTTAGAGAAACTACAGTTAATGGGAAAACCTATTGGATGGGTGTAAAAGCTGATGGTGTGTATAAGCAGGATGATCCAAGTGGGTTGAACCTCTATAAGGCAGGTGACCCTTACTATACCGATGTAGATGATTACAATTCTATTCCAGAGGGTTCTATTGTAAGTGTTGGTCATGGTTCTGTTCAACATTTGACTTACTTAAAATACGGAGATAAACCTTTCAGTACCTATACAGAGGCACAATCGTCTACTTATCGTAAGTATTGGAATGATCGTAGACGTGCAGACGGAAAACCAGAGGATACTGATGATGAAATCTTTTCATCAGGGTTTGCGTTCCAACTCTGGGGTGGTCGCTCTGTCATTAATCAACTAGAGAAGCCAAAACCACCACTTAAACCAAGTGAGTCTACAACACCAAGAGAAGTTGAAGTTACTTACACTCGCTTGAGAACTACACCTACTGTAGAAAAGTTAGTTAAGAACTCTGCAGGTACAAATGTAAATAATTCGTCAGTACCTAAGTTATCAGAAGTTGTTTGGGAGTTGGAAACTAAACCTCTTGCAGCAAACAGAAAAGAAACTACAATTTATGAACTAACAGACAACCTACCTCAAGGATATCGTTTAGATTTAGCAAAAACTGTAGCTCAAAACCAAGACTTTACTGTAACCTATGATAAAGATAAACATCAGTTGAAAGGTTCACTTAAAGCTGAAGGTTTAGTGAAAGTAAATACTGATTTAAGTAAAGCCTATAAAACTCCAGTTCTTAAGGTTTATGGTACAGTAACAAATGATGGTGCAACTTATAAGAATAATTTCCATTTGAACTTGAACAATGAGTTTGAGTCTTATTCAAATATTGTTAAGGTAACAACCCCAGGTAAACCGAATGATCCAGACAATCCGAATAACAACTTAATCAAGCCTCTTAAACACAATTATAACAAGGATGGTGTTATCATCGATGGAAAGACAGTTCTAGCTGGTTCAACGAATTACTACCATATAACCTTGGATTATGATCAGTATAAAGGGATAAAGGCAGATCCATCTGCTATTCTAAAAGGCTTTGGTGCGATTGATGATTATCCAGAAGAGGCAGTGACTATTAATAAATCAGATATTCGTTATATTGATAGCGAAGGAAAAGAAGTTTCTGGTATTTCAGTGTATCAGTACGATTCTATTGAAGCTGTTGATAATGATAAGGTTAAAGCCTTTCTAGAGAGTTCTGAAATTAAGCCTAAGGGAGCTTTCCAAGTATTTTTAGTGGATGATCCGGAAGCTTATTTTAAGCAATATATCAAAGCAGGAAAATCTGTTACAATTATTGATCCAATGGTAACTAAGGAAGAACTGCGAAATACAGGAAAATCATTTGAAAATACAGCTTACCAAGTTGATTTCGGTAACGGATATAAAACTGATACAGTTGTAAATAATGTTCCTACTGTTAAACCAACCAAGAAGAATCTGAACAAAGCAGGTGTCGACATCGATGGGAAACAAGTCTTGGCAGGAACAGTCAACTACTACACGGTAACTGCAGATTATAGCCAATACAAGGGCATTGAAGCAGATAAAGATCGTATTGGCAAAGGATTCTACATCGTTGATGATTATCCAGAAGAAGCTGTTACGATTAATCAAGATGGTGTTCAAGTGACTGATTCTAAAGGTCAAGTGGTTAAAGGTTTGAAAATGGCTCTTTATGAAAGTCTAGAAAAGGCCCCATCAGGTGTACAAGAAGCCTTGAAGTCTAGAAATTTCACTCCGAAAGGTGCGATTCAAGTATTTGAGGCGGAGAATCCAGAGGAATTCTATAAGACTTACGTTCAAACTGGAGAAGTTCTGACGATTACTAATCCAATGACTGTTAAGAAGGAGTTGGGTCAAACAGGTGGTAAGTATGAGAATACAGCCTACCAAATTGATTTTGGGATGGCCTATGTAACTGAAACAGTAGTCAATAATGTTCCAAAGATTGAACCGAAGAAAGATGTTGTAATCGACCATCTAAGCAAAGAAAGCTTGGATGGAAAAGAGGTCAAACTGAATCAAACATTTAATTATAAATTAGTTGGTTCCTTGATTCCAAAAGATCGCTCAGAACAGTTATTTGAGTATAAATTTAGCGATGACTACGATGAAACACATGATGATTATCAAAGTGTTTACAAGGTATTTGCTGCTGTAGATTTTGAAACAAGTGACGGTCAAAAATTCAAAGCTGGTGATGAATTAACTAAGTTCACAAGTCAAGTGGTAGACAAGGCTAAAGGTAAAGTAGATATTAGCTTTGATGATGCTTTCTTGAAGTCAATTTTAGATACATCAGAGTTTCAAGCAGAAGTATATCTACAAATGACACGCATTCAGTCAGGAACAGTAGAAAATACTTACTATCATACAGTTAACGGTGTGGAAGTTGCTTCCAATACGGTTGTGACTCATACTCCAGAAGAGCCAAAAACTCCTGAAGAACATCCGCAACAACCAGAACGAAGCTTGCCATCTACAGGTGAGCAGGGTTCTGCAGAATTGCTGTTAGCTGGTCTGGCAATGGGGGGTGCTGCTGCAGGATTGCTACACAGTAAACGTAAGAAAAAAGAAGCTTAGAACACTCTAAGCCCCTTTTAAATAAGCTATTTTTATGGTATAATAATGATAAATCGTGGAGGAGTAGGATTATGAAATTTGGGAGTGATTTTTCCTGGTTATGGGTAGCTATTATTAGAATTTTTACGGCTCCCTTTTATATCATTCTTTGGTGTATTAATTTCGTAAAATCAGTTTTTGGAGTTATTATATTTTGGATTGTATCTAAATGCTGTGTTGGATTAGCCATGTTTTTGCCATTCTGGCTTTTGATTGATATTTTACATTGGGTTAGTCCTTCAGTAGGGGATGATGTTTTTCGGTGGTATGGAATTCATGTTATGGGCTTTGTTCAACGTGCTTGGATTGATGGCGCAGTTCGTGAATTTCCAATTCCTGCAGGCGGAACTAATTTCATTCCATATCCACATATTGAGATTCCTATTATGATTGTACTTGCTCTTCTGGTAGCTACTATTCGGACGATTTATCGTGAGGAATTTGATGAACTATAAAAATAGAATCGTGCTAAGCACTGTAGGTAATCTCTACAGTGCTTTTTATTATAAAAAATGAAATTAAAATAGGTAAAACAAATGGAAATCATTACAAAAATTATTACTGGTCTAGGTGTTGTTGGAACAATTACAGGTCTTATTTGGATTTGGAATGGTGCAATTGACTTTATTCAAGGAAGAAAGAATAAAGACAAGCAGAGACAGGATGATGGTTCTGATTCTATGGTTAATGGTGCGTATCTGGCCGTAGCTTCTGCGGGAATTGCAGCCGCAATCGTTGCAGCATTATCACAGCTAAAATTTTAGGAGTAGCCTATGAATTTAGATATTAGAGAGTTGACTAGCTCTCTTTCCAGTTACAGTTTTGATACTAACCAAGCTGTAACCATGATGGCCAATGCTGTCCGACCTATTGGGTATATCCTTTTAGGTCTTTTTTTCTGGTTTGAAATGGCATCATGGTCACAAATGGTCAAGTCGAGGGGAGGTGCGCTAACGCAGAAGATTTGGCTAGAGGCATTGATGAAGTATTTATTTGCTTTCATCTTGATTTCGGCCTCATCCCAAATTTGTGATGCCATTCTGGAATTGCTTAATATTGTCGTGAAGGTAATTGCCCATGTAGTACCCTCACAACTTGATAAATATCAATATGCGCAAGGGGCGGTCAAAGGCTGGTTTGAAAAACTGATTTTTGGTCTAGTTGGCGGTTTAACTGAATTTATTGCTAATATTACGCTGGGAATCATCATCTTCTTACGATATTTAGATTTGTATATGCTCAAAGCCTTGGCTCCATTATTAGTGGCGTTCTTTATGATGGATTCCTTACGCTCTGTTACGATTAACTTCCTGAAATACTTTGCTGCTTCTGCCTTTATTGGAGTTGTTCTAATTGTGGTATCTGTTGTATATAACGGTTTAGTCACTACAGATATGTTAAAAGTTGCGGCAGGATCTAGTGGAAGTTGGGGAACAGCATTTGCTTCAATCGCTAAAGGTGTTATATACATCTTTACACTTGTTGGAACCAGTCGAAAAGCTAAGCAACTTTTAGGAGTGTAATCCATGTCTAGAAAAATTAGAATTGTTCAATGTGATTTTGTATGAAAGGAAAATAATTGAAAAAAATTGGATCAGAATTTTTAAGAGAATTTGAAACCGAGGACAGACCAATTTTATTTGGATTAACAGGTAGAATGATTGTTCTCTACGTATGTTTGATAATAGCTGTCTCAGGGACAACTGCTATTTATTTCTTTGGTCTACCTGATTGGTACATTTATCTTTGGGATGCTCTATTTGTAGTTCCTGGGGCAATGTACGGTACAGGCATGACCAAGCGAATGCGGATTAAAGAAAAAATCAATTTCTTTTTCCGAATCCAACAAAGAATCTATGAGACAGAATTTGGAAAGGTAGGAATGTATACGAAAGATGAGTTTATTCAAAAGCAAAAGAGAAAAACTAGAAAAAGCAGAAAAGAAAAAAATTGATCGTTTGCGTCGCCAGATGAAACCTACAACGCAAAACACGATCAATTACACACATCTACATGAAGATGGATTGATGCACGTTGCACGTGAGAAGTACTCTCGTAGCTTTATGTTGGGAGATGCTTCTTACTCGACAGCTCAACAAGATGAAAAAGAGAGTATCATCGATACAACGATGGATGCTCTTAATTCACTGGATGAGGGCAGTAACTATCAACTCTTAGTAATCAACCGTCGAGTATCGGATAACTCCTTGCAGAATATCTTGTTTGAAGAAACAAACGATGGCTATGATGACTATCGTGAGGAGTTGAATGAGATGATTAAGGAGCGATTTACAACACATGCTAACAACTTCGAGGTACATAAGTATGTGACCATTTCAACAAATGCGGATGACCGAAAACAGGCTCAGTTATTACTGCAAGATATAGGAGTTTCTCTGGGAACGCAATTTCAGGAATCTGATATTACATTTAAGGAAATGAATGGTTTGGATCGTCTAAAGGTCTTTTCCGAACTGTTACGAGATAACCCGTATGTCAATTTTGATTATAAAGAAATTGCTTTATCTGGTCTGTCAACGAAATCATTTATTGCTCCAAACCGGATTGAATTTCAGGAAAAACGAATGGTTATAGATGATCGTTGGTGCAAGGTGCTCTATGCACGTCGCTATCCTAACTGGATGTCTGATCGGCTTATTCGAGATTTGACGACACTGGGATTTGAATTGGCTATTACTATCCATGCAGAACCCTATGAGAACGTTGAAATCTTAGAGAAGATTGACGATGCAGAGACAGATGCTGAAATTGGGAAGCTACGTTCTAAACGGAAGGCTGCTCAATCTGGTATCTTTGATGATGCGGTCGTTGCTGGTCGTGATCAAGAAATCTCAGAAGCTACAAAGAAGTGGCGAGATGAGATTACTGAGTATGATCAGAAAATCTTCTCTGGCTTTATTGCAGTGTATTTTAAAGCAGATAGCCAGGAGGAACTACAACGTAATGAGCAGAAGATTAAGCGTGCTGGCCGTAAACTAGGGGTAGAATTTGAAGATCTCTATTATTACCAGGAAGAGGCTCTAAATACGATTTTACCTATCGGAGAGTGTTTCGTAAATGTAAAGAAAAATTTCATGAGAAAGATGACTACAGCTAATATTGCTACGCAAGTTCCTTTTACTAACGTGGATTTGAAGTCTGAAAGCTCACTTGCTCGCTACTATGGTCAAAATCAGTTATCAAACAATATCATTACACTGGATCGAAAACGTGATTTGAATACGGGTTCAGGTGTTGTGCTTGGTTCCTCTGGATCTGGTAAGTCTACTACGATTAAGGGTGGAGAAGTCATTCCGACTTTGCTGAAATATCCAGAAGATCGAGTAATCATTGTGGATCCTGAAGATGAATATTCTGATATTGGCCGTGCTTTCGGTGCTCAGATGGTGGATATTTCGATTGGTTCTAAAACACATATCAATCTTTTGGATCTACCAGACCTAGATCGTTTGGATGATGAGGATGACGATCCGATTGGAGATAAGGCAAACTTGTTGATGGGATTATTTGAATCGATTTTATCTGAGGTGACAGATGCACAGATTGGGATTATTGACCGTGTAACAAGTATGACTTATGAGCGCTATTTGACAGATGATTTTACTCCAACGTTAAAAGAGTGGCATCAGGTATTGAAGGAACAACCAGAGCCAGAAGCTCAAGATTTAGCTTTGGCCGTAGAAACCTATACAACTGGTTCGCAAGATATTTTCGCTCACAATACAAACGTGGATCTCAATCATCGCTTTGTTATCTTTAATCTGAAGAAGTTGTCGCACAAGTTGAAGCCATTTGCATTGATGGTTATTCAGGATTATATCTGGAATCAAATTGTAGAAAATCAAGGGAAATGTACCACTTGGGTTTACTTTGATGAGATGCAGATTCTATTTAAAAATAAAGCCCAAGCAGACTTCTTTACTACACTGTATTCACGGATTCGGAAATACGGTGCGATTCCAACAGGAATTACCCAGAACGTAGAAACGCTAGCTGCTGTTGAAGAAGGTCGAAAGTTACTTTCAAATAGCGAGTTCATGATTTTGCTCAAACAAAAGCCCCAAGATTTGGCTATCTTAAAAGAGATTGTCAATCTGACTGACAAACAGATTCGCTACTTGGCACGGCCAAAAGCTAAAGGTACCGGCTTAATCGTAGCCGGGCCAGTTGTTGTACCTTTTGAAAATCCAATACCAAAGAATACTAAGTTGTATAACTTAGTCGCAACGGACGCTTAGGAGTCTATTATGAATCAGGATCAAGGCAGACCAAACACAATCGGTCATAAGTTAGATCAAAAACTGGAGACGGCTCGGAATAATTACCGAACTGTTCAACAAGATAGTGCTAAGCAAATGAAGGAACTAAAAGAACAAACACGTTCTAAGCGCCATATAGTGAAGAAGAGTCGTAAACAATTTAGAGCTTCAAAGGACAAGGTAAAATCTCTAAAAAAAGCATATAAAAGTTTACAGAAACAAGGAAAATCATTAACTCCAGAAGGTGCTAAAAAGCTAACATCACTCAAGAAAGAGCTCGATAAGGCAAAACTAGAGAAGAGAGTTGCTAAAAAAGTCTTCAAAGTTGCTCAAGAGGCTAACGGTGGTTCACGTAAGAAGAAGTTTTATCGTGCTACTAAACAGGCTTTAGAACGTTCTGCGAGTCAACAAGCTAGTTCTGCAGCGCATCAGGATGATACGCTATCAGATTTAGCACGAGCTAAATATCGGTATCAGGATATTCAGATTCAAGGGAAACGTATCAAAACGATTGGGAAATATAGCGGTAAGCTTGGTCAAGGAGTAGTTAAATCAAGTTATGGCCTAGGAAATAGATTCTATAATAAGGCTAAGGGGAGAGGTTTCACCCGAACTCCAAGAGAGTTTTCCTGGGAAGGACAGCTATCACGTCGTATCCAGGACTATAAGAAACGTTTGGCTGCTTCTAAAACTGGGAAAGCTGCCAAGAAGGCTAGGAAGGTCTACCGTTTTGGATCTAAACCGATTAAAGCTATTATCAAAAATCCGTTTGGCTTTAAGGCTTATCTGATTGCTTTTGGTTTACTTTTATTTTTGGCTATACTTGGTATTGGTAGTTCAGGTATCACCCGTCAAGATGAGTTTGATATGAATGATACCTGGTTGTATCTTTCAAAATTGGATCGTGAAAAATCTAATGACAAAGTAGATTATTGGACAAAAATTGACGATCCACTTTTGTACTTGAATTATAAGTATGATGAAGTTTCGGATAAACTTCACATAGACGGAAACAAATATTTTTCGCAAAATAATCTAGGAAAAGCTTACTTAAATACGTTATGGAAAGATTTGAATGGGGATAAAGACAATCTTAAAACGATGGAAGAACTTTATACTCAGAATGATCTTTACAAACTGAATGAGGATGAGTTAGAAGAGTATAAACAGCTCTTAGAAATTGCTCGAGATAGCGGAAAATATATGTTGCTTCAAGAGTTGGATAATCCGTTTTATACGGATGATCAGCCTGAATCGCAAACTCCACTTCAAATTATTGAGCGGTTTGGGTATAAAACTAAGACGGAAATTTTTAATGGTTCTGTTTTGCAGGCCTCAGGTGGTCAGACTCTATTAGCCGTTTTAGATGGGAAAGTCGAAGTAAATGGTAATGATCTAGAAATCAGTGATGAGAATTCCAAGTTTCTGTATAAGAACGTAGATACGATTCGTTACAAAACAGGAGACCATGTTAAGTCTGGGGATATTATCGGAAAGGTGGCTGCTGAAGGAAATCAAACAGTCTATTATCAAAAGCTAGAACCTGATCGATCAAATAAGAAAGACAAAGATGGTAATGTTGAAAAGAGTTGGACCTATGTCAATGTCGGTTTTTACTTCCAGCGTGTAGAATACACACAAGCAACGTCTGTTGTCAGTGATATTGAAACATCTGGAGAGAAAGGGAAACGTGCAAGAGCTTTTGCGGATGCAATCAAAAAGAATATACCAGAAGCAACTGTTGAAGGGATTGCAACTGTTTTAGGAGGATTTGATATTGAGAGCTCCATCACTTTTAAACGATATGAAACGGACTACCTAACCAATAATCAGTTTGATAAGGTTGCTAAAGAGCCTACTGCAGAAAATCTAGTTGGCAACTGGGGAGCCTTTCAAGCTATGTATCCTACCTTACCTTTAAACGAAAGAGGTTACCTGGTCAATGGATTGCACTATATCGGAATTGGGATTGGTCAATTTACTGGTCCTCGTGCTCTTGCATTGTGGAATTTTGCAAAAGCTGTGAATGGAGATATTTGGTCTGCAGAAGTTCAAACAAAATTTCTGCTAGAAGAAGATGATCCAACTAGACGGGCAGCCTTTAGAAGAATTGTGACTTCAACTGGATCCGTAGAAGCCCTTTCAGAGGACTTTTTAAATGCTTGGTTGGGAGTTCCGGGGAACAAGCTTTTAGAACGGCAATCTGCGGCTCGTCAATGGTTGAACTTCTTAAAAAATAAGGGAGGTGGTTCGACAGGTATATCTAGCCAGCAAGTTCCAGCAGGATATAAAGATAAGCTACCTTATGGACTACCTACAGATCAAGCAATTTTAGAAGGTCAAGGTTATTCAGGTAATGCTTATGAACTAGGCAATTGTACTTGGTACGTCTATAATCGCTTTGCTCAAATTGGGATTGGAATTTATCCATATCTGGGTAATGCCAATCAGTGGGTTGACAGTGGTCAAGTTCAAGGATATGAAATTTCAACGACTCCAAAACCAGGTTCTGCAGTTGTATTCATGAATGGTGTAGCTGGAGCATCGCCAATCTATGGTCACGTTGCATTCTGTGAGTACGTTAATAGCGATGGTAGTTTCTTGATTTCAGAAATGAACTTTGGTGGTTTATATGTAACGACTTGGCGTACCTTGACACCACAATCAGGCATCTATTTTGTTACCCCTAAATAAGAAAGGAAAAGAATGTATAATCAAAAGTTAATCAAAATGGTAAAGAGACTCCTTATAGGAGCCGTCGCCGTTTTATGTATTGTCCTGGGCTATTCTATTGCTCAAGTACAACAGAATTTGAGACAGAATAGTCAAGTTCAGGAAGAGGCGAAGCAAAAACCAGAAGAGAAACAACAGGAACAACTATCTCTTACTGAACAGCAGGTCGAGGACTTTCTAATTGCTTACTATACCAAAAAGGATTTAGAAGAGAATCGTCCGCGATATAAGCCTTTTATGACTGATTCTATGTATCAGGAAACTGTTCAAGAAGAACAAAAGCCAGTCAATCAGACCTATAAGGGGTATGTGGTTGACCAATCTTATGAATCAGGCTCTATCTACATTGATAAAACACATAAAGTTGCTTTAGCTCAGATTAAATATACTAGTACAACCTTAACAGAAAAAGATAATCGAGATTCTAAGGGGCTTACTGGTACCACTAAGGCTACAATTCGGTTGACCTATGTGGAGCAATCAGGGAAGCTATTGATTAATAAAATTGAGCCGATCGTCTTGACTGAAGCAAAGGGGCAAAGTATAGAAACTTATTCAGATACTAGCAGTTCAAGTTCGACTTCAGTTTCCTCTGCTGAACAAACGACCTCATCCAGTAGTAGCCGATAAGGAGAATTGAATGAACAAGAGAATAAATCAACTTGAAACTAAACTTGAAAAAATCAGGAGGGACAAGGCGAAAGCGCAACGACAAAAAGAAGAAGCGATTGACAAAATCAAGAACTACACAGTCCAGGAAAGGGATGTGGAGGCTCAACTTTTCGTTGCCCTTTCGGAAGAAAGTGGGCTATCTTATCAGGAAATGAAGGATCTAATCCTTCCAGCACAATCAAGTAACCAAGGAGTGAACCATGTATAAAATTATCAATCAACAGACTAAACAAGAGGAAACATTTGAACATCGAGACGAACTGTTTTCAAAGCTAGAAATCATCAACGAACGAATGAAGAGTAATAAAATAAACGGAATCTATCTAATCTATTCTCTCAATTCTGAAGGTGAAACTCTACAAGAACTTAGTCTCGAAATGCCTTTTGTTGGAATCATTGATCAGTTACTGGAAAATTTTGGTACGAGTACTGGAAAGAAAAAGAGAGGTTTTCTTCATTTTTTAGCAAAACATAAAGAAAAGAAGTCCACACAAGGCATACCAGAACCCCAGTCTCAACCCGAATTCCAATCAGAACCAGATCCTGAATTAGAAGATCTAACGGTAAAGAAAGAGGCGAATATGGCTCGTCAAAGAATTGCTGAGCTAGTGTCTCAAAAGCCTCAAGATGAGGTTGGAGAGGAATTGACTTTGGAAGATAAAATTACCTATTCTTCTAGTGAATGGACTACAGAGAATTTCAGTAGATTGGACGAAAAAGAAGCTTCACAAGATATTCCTACAGAAGAAGTAGCACCTGTTGTTGAACAATTTAGTCAGAAAGAAAATACAACGATTCCCGATAAAAAGGTTGAATCTTCTTTTTCTCTTTCTCATGCGACTACAGTAAATTTGTCTTCAGAGGTTATTGATAGCTTTGAGGTTCAGACGATTACTTATAAGCAATCTATTAAAAATAAAATCAAATCTAACGAAGATTTTATCAATGAAGCAAATGAGGAAATTGCCCAGTGCCAAAATAGGATCGATGAGTTGCAACAACAGATTTTGACTAAAGAATCTCAAGCCACTCAATTGAAAGATCTTTATTTCAAAATTGAAGAGGTGAGATAAAATGGAACAAGAACAAGTGGTAGCCCAGTTAGGACGGGCAACTCTTGTGACAGGAGAAGTAATTTTAAAAGGTCTTTTCCTGGTGTGCTCTAAAGGAATTGAAATTTATCAAGCCAGGGGGGAGAATGTAGTCTTTACTGGTGAGACAGACTGGAATAAATTCATGGCAACAGCAGATGCTAAAGAAGTCCAGCAATTATTACATAATGAAGTCAATCTCGAGGCAGTTCGAAAAGAACTTGGCCAATACGGGATTGGCTTTTCTTTTTATACACACCCTGATGGTAAGACAACTCTTGCTTTCAATGCAAAAGATAAAGGTGTTGTCGAACAAGCCTTTAAGGATGTACTAGAAGGGATCACAAGAGATCCGAAAGGATTCAATGAGCGAAACCTTAAAAATGGGAAAACAACTTCTTTTGAGGAGAAATTGCAACATTTCAAAGCAGTTGAACAAGAGAAAATTGCTTCCCTACAGGTAAATATTCATACCAAGGAATTTGTTCTTCCGGAAAATATCGAACCACAGATTGGAGGGAAAATGAAGTGATTACAGAAAAGAAGAAACGGAGACTTAGACCATATTTGTTGTTAGGATTAGGTCTATTTTATCTCTTTCATTGGCTCTTTAAACTATGGCTATTAGCACCAGATACCGATTCAGTAACGGATGTATTTGGACTTGGAAAGCTTAACTGGATGAGCGACCATCTAAGCGATAAATCTTGGCTTGATTTTCAATTCACACCAACTTCTTTATTGATTGGTATGAGTGGATTTCTGATTGCTTTTTTGCTGTATTTGAGGGTAACGGATACAGGTACGTACAGGTATGGGGAGGAACATGGATCAGCTCGCTTTGCGACAAGAGAAGAGTTGATGAGATTCCGAGACGAAGAACCTGAAAAGAATATGATTTTCACTCAAAATAGCCAGATGGGACTATTTAATAACCGATTGAGCTTTGAAAATCAGATTAATAAAAATGTCTTGGTATATGGAGGTACGGGGGACTGGAAGACACGGAGTTTTGTAAAGCCAAATTTATTACAAGGGAACTCTAGCTTTGTGACAACGGATACCAAAGGACTTCTCATTCATGAGACTGGGAAATCTCTACTGGGAAAAGGCTATAAGATGAAAATTTTTGATCTGATTACCTTTCTGAATTCCGATGGTTTCAACGTTTTTAGATATGTTCATAATGAAATGGATATAGACCGAGTGTCAGAGGCAATCACGGAATCTCTGAATAGAAATGGTCATGAAAGCGATCCTTTCTGGCCGGCGGCCAATAAGCTTCTGATGCGTTCTCTTATTGGCTATCTTTATTTTGATAGCCGGCTTGATCATTATATGCCAAATCTAGGTCAGGTAACGGATATGATTCGAGAGTTGAGACGGAATCATCCAGAGGCGGAAAGTCCAGTTGAATTGATGTTTGAAGATTTGGAACGGAGATTGCCGGGGAATTATGCCTGCAGGCAGTGGAGCTTGTTTAATAAAAACTTTGATGGTCAGACACGGGCTTCTGTTTATGCCATTTTTGCGACCACTTTCTCAGTGTTTGATCATGAACAGCTGAGAAAGATTATTGAAAAAGACACGCTGGAGATTGAGAAATGGAATATAGAAAAGACTGCTGTATTCATTCATTCATATTCCAGAAGTAGATCCAGCTTATCAGTTTTTGTCTGCCCTTCTTTTTAGTACCATTTTTGATGTCTTGATAAAGACTGCAGATGCAATCTTGTTAGGTGAGCATCCAACAAAGTCTAAAAAGGATTTACTGCATGTTCAGATAGAGGCGGATGAGTTTGGACAGATTGGCAAGATTCCTAATCTACCACCGATTATCTCTGTTATTCGTTCTCGAGAAATCTCTATTAAAATGATGGTTCAATCTCAAAGTCAGATTGAAGTATTATACGGTAAAGAGAACACGAAAACGATTATCAATAACTGTGGGGCTATTCTTTATCTGGGAACAAATGATCCGGATACTTTGAGAGCTTTATCTGAGCGATCTGGTAAGCAGACTTTGAATGATCAGAACTATAGCGAGAGCAGGGGAAGAAATGGCAGTAGTTCCAAGCAGAACTCAAAAATTGGCCGGGAATTGTTGACACCGCATGAGGTTGCTACAATTGGAACAACAGAAGCCCTGCTCTTCCTATCCAAACAAAATGTTTTTCGAGATCAAAAATTTAATCTGGACACGCATCCAAGAGCCTACCTCTTAAGTAATGGCCCGAACGATGATAACTGGTATCGTTACAAGCGATATCTAAGTGATATTGATGAGTGGAAAGACCAGGTTGGGGAAGAAAATGTTATTCATATTGGGATTAAGGAAGTCGAGGAAGTTCCTCTCAAAGTGAGTTAGGAAAGAAAGGAAATCTAATGGAATTTTATGATTCTTATTGCGTTTTAATT
>ERZ773003.711-NODE-711-length-23078-cov-8.656604_pt1 | contig 23078 bp, 19 predicted proteins | sample MGYA00580668_ERZ773003 | MGnify/ENA primary metagenome ERZ773003 (study PRJEB29015, sample SAMEA2738002) | human oral metagenome | biome: human oral; feature: human-associated habitat; material: dental | place: China | collected 2126 ... | reverse complement strand
CACATACAAGGACTTCGCGGGGGCGGTTTGCGGTCTCGCCCCTGACGTTGACTTCGAGATGGATGAGGCCAAGCACACCATCGCGGCAACCGAGGAGGGCCTGCGCAAGATAGAGCGGAGGTTGGGCATCGACGATCTGTACTCGGACCCCTCCGGCCAGCTGGTCAACCACCTCCAGCAGGCGCTCAGGGCCCAGTACCTCTTCCACCGCGATCAGCAATACATGGTCGTGGGCGGCGAGGTCAAGATAGTCGACGAGTTCACGGGTCGTGCCATGGAGGGGAGGCGCTACAGCGAGGGACTGCACCAGGCCATCGAGGCCAAGGAGGGCGTGTTCGTCAAGGAGGAGAACCAGACCCTCGCCACCATCACGCTGCAGAACTACTTTCGCCTCTACGACAAGCTCTCGGGCATGACGGGCACGGCCGTGACGGAGGACAGCGAGTTCAGGGAGATCTACAAACTGTCCGTGCAGGCGATCCCGACCCACGAGCCCATGATCCGGAAGGACAACCCCGACCTCGTCTATCAGGGCGTGGACGCGAAGTTCGCCGCCGTCGCCGACGACATCGCCGAGCGCCACGCCAAGGGCCAGCCTGTGCTCGTGGGCACCGCCTCGATAGAGAGCTCCGAGCGGCTCTCGCGCATCCTTGATAAACGCGGTATCAGTAAGAGCGATGAGAGTGGTAAGAGTGGGCACGAGGTCCTGAACGCCAAGCACCACGAGCGCGAGGCCCAGATCGTGGCGCAGGCCGGCCGCGAGGGTGCCGTCACGATAGCGACAAACATGGCCGGTCGCGGCACGGACATCATCCTCGGCGGCAACCCCGACGAGCTCGCGCGCGACATGCTGCGTGAGAAGAAGGGCTACTTTCGTCCCGCCAAGGAGGGGGAGGAGCCCAGAGAGCCAAGCGAGGCGGAATGGGGGGAGGCCCTCGGGGAGGCTAGGAAGGTCTGCGAGGCCGAGAGGGAGCGCGTCCTCAAGGCCGGCGGCCTCTGCGTGATCGGCACCGAGCGCCACGAGAGCCGCCGCATCGACAACCAGCTGCGCGGACGCTCCGGCCGCCGGGGAGACCCGGGCGAGACCCAGTTCTACCTCTCGCTCGAGGACGACCTCATGCGCCTCTTCGGCGGCGATCGCATGGACGGGATTGCCGCCATGATGGCACGCTACGACATGCCTGCGGATGTACCCATCCAGTCCAAGCTGGTCAGCAGAGCCATCGAGAGTGCCCAGCGTAAGGTCGAGGAGATAAATTTCGCCATGCGCAAGCAGGTGCTCGACTACGACGACGTGATGAACGAGCAGCGCCGGGTCATCTACGAGGAGCGCGACAAGATCCTGGACGGCAAGGACCTCTTGGGCCACATCAATGATGTGACCTACGATACCGTGCGGCGCAAGGTGGAGGAGCTCTGTCCCGAGGGACAGGACCCCGAGGACTGGGACCTCGTGGGCCTGCGTAGGTGGGTTGAGGGGCTCACCGGTCGCAAGGACATGCCCGAGTTCGGGAGTGACCTGGATCGTGCTGGTGAGGAACAAGATCGTGACGAGGGTATTTCCTCAGAAGTGATGGATGCTCGGGAGGGCCGGGAGTCGAGTCTCTCTGAAGAGCGTGGGGATGGTTCAGACGATGGTCCTGCAGCTTCCATATCCGACCCTGATGAGGATGCAGGGTCGCAACCCACGGGAACCGGAAAGAGTAATGAGAAGTCCGACTCTTCCGGTGACGCGGAGACTCATGGCAAGGATGGCGACGAGGATTCAGGTGAGTCGGAGCCAGCCAATGTGGCTTCAGGCGAAGGTGATCGATCCGTCCGGGATGGCAAAAAACCGGTTGCCACTTCGTCCGACGCAAGGGATGAGGATGAGTTGCACGGTCCCTCTAGGGGTCCACTTGCGTGGTTACTCGCCTGGTTCCGGGGTCTTGGTTCACGTAAGAAGGGAGGGCAGCCGGAAGACGACAAGCGCCCAGATGTCGGGAAGCGTGTCGAGTCTGCTTCGGAGGGGTCGGAAAGCACGCCGAGGGATTCGGATAAAGCTGAAGACGACGTGGATGGCGGCTCCGGAGTATCCGTGAATGGCTCAGACGAGGATGGGAGGACGCAATCCTCAAGGACTGGCAAGGATGAGGAAAACAGAGACCCCAACTCTTCTAGTGAGGGTGACGGGGAAGAGAGTCCCTCAGAGGATGGAACGGATGAGCACTCCTTGTCTCAGGATGCTGGTGATGATGAGCCTGCACATAATGACGTCAAGGCGCCATGTAGTCATGGCGACGTAGAGAAGTCACAGGACGCTAGGGGCCAGGACGCTGATGAACGTGTCGAGTCTGCTGCGGGGAAGTCAGAAAGTACGTCGAAGGACCAAGACGAGCCAGGTGACAAGGATGATGAGGTTTCCGTCAACGATAAATCCTCAATCGCGTCAAAGGATAGCGCGAAGACTATAGGCACGACAAACGAGGACGGTGGGGTATCCTCTAGTCAATCTGTAAGAGCAGTTCCTAGCGACGATGAGGGTCGCGATCTGTTCGATATCGATGACCTTGATCAGATTGATGTCATCGATCACGTGGATCACTTCGTCAGCGGCTGCTATTCGGAGAAGTCTGACCAGCTCCCCGACGGCATGATGCAGGCTCTCTCAGCTCAGGTCATGCTGCGCGTCATCGACACGCGGTGGATGTCCTACCTGCAGGAGATGGACTACCTCAGGGCTGGTATCGGGCTTAGGGGCTTTGGCCAGCGTGATCCCCTTGTCGAGTACAAGGCCGAGGCCTATGCCGCCTTTACTGAGCTCGTCAACACCATGTACGAGGACTTTCTGCGCACCATTCTGAGGATAGAGCTTGCCCCCGCCGGCCAAGCCCGAGCGCTCAAGTCCGAAGGCGACGACGCCCTGCGCGGGGCGAGGTACTCCGGTCCTGCCGAGGTCGACGGTGACCAGGGGAGTAACAGGATGTCTGCCCGCCTCGCCCCAAAGGGGGCAGGTACTACCGTGCGGGCGCAGACCACGGACTCCGCTCCAAGTACTCCAAGCAAGCCTGCTACCTACCGCAAGGCCGACAGCTCCGACCCCTACGCGAACGTCGGGCGCAACGACCCCTGTCCCTGCGGTAGCGGCAAGAAGTTCAAGAACTGCCACGGTAGGAACCGTGGTGGCGGGACGCGATAGATGGCGGAGATCACGCAGGCGGGCATAGACGCCCTCAAGGAGCAGCTCGATGAGGTGGAGGGCTATCTGCGCCTCGACGAGCAGCGCCAAGTTGTCGCGCAGCTCGAGGCCACAAGTACCGCGCCCGGCTTTTGGGATGACGCGGAGGCGGCGAGCGGGGTCATGGCCGAGTTGACCCAGGCCAAGGACGAGGTCAGCCGGGTGGACGCCGCGCGACAGAGGATCGGCGACATCCAGGCCGCATTCGACCTTGGCCAGGAGACGGGCGAGGAGGAGCTGCTCGACGAGGCGGATGGGCTTGCCGCCGCGCTTGGGCGGGAGCTCTCTGAGCTCGAGCTGGCGAGCTGGTTTTCCGATGAGCTCGACCACGGTGACGCCATCGTCACGATCACGCCCGGCCAGGGGGGCCTTGAGGCGCAGGATTGGTGTGGGATGCTCTTTCACATGTACCTCGCCTACTGCGAGCGGCGCGGCTGGAAGGTCACGGTCAACGACGCTCCGGTGGCCGAGGCCATCGGCATCGACCGCGCAACCTTCACGGTTTCGGGCAAAAACGCCTATGGGATGCTCAGGGGTGAGCAAGGGGTGCACCGCCTCGTGCGCATCTCTCCCACGGACGCAAAGAAGCGGCGCCAGACCACCTTCGCGGGCGTGGAGGTACTGCCGGTCTTACCCGAAGACGTCAAGGTGGACATAGACCCCAATGACCTGCGCATAGACGTCTACCATGCGTCAGGCCACGGCGGCCAGGGCGTCAACACCACCGATTCCGCCGTCCGCATCACGCACCTTCCAACAAACACCGTTGTCACCTGCCAAAACGAGCGCAGCCAGCTCCAGAACAAGGCGTTTGCCATGAACATCCTGCGCAGTCGCCTCTATGAGCTCGAGCTTGCCAAGCGCGAGGCCGAGCTCGACGAGCTGAGGGGACCCAAGCACGAGATAGGCTTTGGCAACCAGATCAGGAGCTACGTGCTCTATCCCTACCAGCTGGTCAAGGATCTCAGAAGCGGGGTGGAGACCGGCAATGTCGACTCCGTCCTCTCCGACGGCGATCTGGACAAGTTCGTCGTGGGCTACCACCGCTGGTTGGTTGGTGGGGGCGAGCGGTGAGCAAGCTTAAGATCTCGCGCCGCGAGCTCGTCAGGAAGGTTGGGCTCACCCTCATAGGATCCTTCGTCTATGCGCTGGGCATTGACATGTTCGAGATACCCAATGGTCTTGCGGCTGGCGGGCTCACGGGCCTTGCGACCACGATCGCAGCCGCCGCCGCGCGCGTGGGCATCACGCTGCCTGTCGGCGCCCAGACCATTGTGATGAACGCACTCCTTCTTGTCTACATCTACGTCACCTCGCGTGACGTCAAATACATAGCCCAGAGTGTGCTCGGCATCGTGGCCTCGGGCTTCTTCATGGACCTGCTCGCACCGGTGCTGCCGGTGCCCACCCAGGGGCAGCTGCTGATCTCGGCCCTTTGGGGTGGCGTCATAGGGGGCGCCGGTGTCGGCATCGTGTTTCTGAGTGGCGGCAATACGGGAGGTACCGACATCATCTGCCAGCGCATCGCAAGGCGCACGGGCGCCTCGCTCGGCGTGCTTACGATGCTCGTCGATGGCGTGATACTGCTCGCCTCGGTGCCGGTCTTCTCGCTCACCAATGCCCTCTACGCCGGCGTCGCCATGGTCGTGTTCGGCTACGTGGTGGATATGGTGCTCGAGGGTCCGCTCAGTGCGCGCATGGCGTACGTCATCTCAAACAAGCATGCCGAGATAGCCAGCGAGATACTCTATTCTCTCGACCGCGGCTGCACCGAGTTGCAGGCGCGTGGCGTGTGGAGTGGCAACCAGCGCCCGGTCCTGATGGTCGTGATAGGCCGCAATGAGTCCATGCGCCTCAAGGAGATTGTCGCGGGCATAGATCCCGAGGCCATCGTCATCGTCTCTGAGGTGCACGAGGCTTTTGGCGAGGGTTTTGGCCGTCTGGGCGGCAGATAGGGCCGGCTCGCCTGAGGTGGTCGAGGCACGTCTCAAGACCGGCACGTCCCGACATCGGCACAATTGCTGTGAGTCAAGGGGTCGCAGGCCACACCAGCCTGCACTGCCACTCGCCCCTGAGCGCGACGCGCGGTACGTTCACCACCGAGTGGCAGTGTGAGACGCACCGCCACTCGCCCCCGAGCGCACCGGACGCACTGCCACTCGGCCCTGATCGTACCGTTTCGGTACGCTCGACGCCGGGTGGCAGTGTGAGACGCACCGCGCGGTACGTTCACCGTCGAGTGGCAGTGTGAGACGCACTGCCACTCGCCCCCGAGCGCACCGGACGCACTGCCACTCGGCCCTGATCGTACTATTTCGGTACGCTCGACGCCGGGTGGCAGTGTGCGCTGCACTGCCACTCGCCCCTGAGCGTATCGTCTCGTACGTTCACCACCGAGTGGCAGTGCCAGTGCCCCAGAGGGGCATGGGATCGCTTGCCAAGGAGGGCCCCGGGAGGGGTCGCGCTTCCCCAGGCGCACGGCCACCCATGCCATGCCCCACGGCACGCCGATCTCCGATGGCTAACGTGAGGTATCTGAGGGACGAGAAGTCCCGAAGAGTCGCCACTTCATCCAGATAGGGTAGCCGCGCCAGCCCTCGGCGAGGCCCTGCGCGAAAGCTCCTTTCCGCTGCGAGTGGCCGGCAGCGCGAGCAGGTGTCCTTGCCAGCCTGCAGGCGAGCTGCGTGTGGGAGCGGGCCTCCGCCCGCTCGGGGGCGTCGAGTCCACCGGGTAAAACTGGCGGTCGAAGGCGTGAGGCGGCCATGCGGCGAATCGGCGAACGGCAGCATTGTTCCGAAGGCCTATTCCATGCTTCAGGGCCCCATCGGCCAACCCATCAGCCAACCCATCAGCCAACCCATCAGCCAACCCATCAGCCAACCGATCGGCCAACCCTAGGTATACTGTAGTTGGATGAGGGAGGTCGCATGGATGTCTGGACGGAGTTGGTCGAGGGTCTGATGGCGTACGGTGCCGAGGAGGAGTGGTTCGAGTTCAAGGAGAATTGGTTTGAGCCCATGGTCCTCGGCGAGTACATATCGGCGCTCTCTAACGCGGCGGCGATGGCCGGACGCAAGGAGGCGTACTTCGTGTGGGGCGTGAGGGATTCCGACCACGAGGTCGTGGGCACGGGGTTCCTCTGGCAGCGCAACGTGGGCGGTGAGCCGCTCGAGCACTGGCTCGCCCGTCAGGTGCAGCCCGACATAGGGTTTAGGTTCCACGAGGCTGCTGTTCGAGACCATGGAGACTCCCTTCATGGACACTGTCGAGAAGGCCATGCGTTACGTCGACGAGATCGACAGCCCGTTTCTGGGCGTCTACCCCGACGTGGGCAACCTCACGAACGCTGCTCTGATCTACGGTAGGTCGGTTGCCGATGACCTCGCGACGGGCAAGGGCCACATCCTCGCCGCCCACATGAAGGCCACCAAGGCGGGGCAGTACCGCGACCTGCTCTTTGGCGAGGGCACGACCGACTACGACGGTGCGCTTGCGCAGCTCATTCCACAGGGCGTGCGGAGGTATGTGTGCGAGCTGTGGTACCTCGGCTCCGCGAGCTGGCAAGATGACGTTGGCCATGCCGCACGCTTTGTTCGCGAGAAAATCGATCGTGCCCTCGAGCGCCACGGTTGGGGTAACGGGGTATAGAAATAGGGATGTCCGCATGCGCGTGACACAGGAAAGGAGCGTCTCATGAAGTTCTTCATCGACACGGCTGACCTCAAGGAGATCGAGAAGGCGGCGAGCTGGGGTTGTCTTTCGGGCGTCACCACCAACCCCTCCCTCTACGCCAAGACCGGCGGCAAACTCGCCGACTTCGAGGGTCATATGGTCAAGATCTGCAAGATCTGCGAGGGCCTGCCCGTCTCGGCCGAGGCCACGGCCGAGACCACCGAGGGCATGATCGAGGAGGGCGAGCGCCTGGCGTCGCTGGCCCCCAACGTCGTGGTCAAGCTCCCCGTCACGGAGCAGTCGCTCCCGGCGATCCACCACCTCGCCCAAGAGGGCGTCCGCGTCAACATGACGCTCGTCTTCTCCGCGCCCCAGGCGCTTCTGGGCGCCCGCGCCGGCGCCCGCTACATCAGCCCCTTCGTCGGGCGCTTCGACGACATCGGTGACGAGGGCCTCGACCACCTGCGGGAGATGGTCGATGCAATCCACAACTATCGCTACGGCTACTGGGACGAGGAGGGTGGCCCTGAGATCATCACCGCCTCCGTGCGTACCCCGCACCATGTGACGCAGGCCGCCCTCATGGGGGCCGACATCGCCACCGTGCCCTTCGGCGCGCTCCAGAAGTGCGTGCGCCACCCGCTCACCGACCGCGGCCTGAAGCTCTTCGCCGCAGACTGGGCCAAGGTCACCAGCGAGGCGTGAGAGGCCGAGATAAACGAAGGTGACGCCTGCCCGTCAGCGGGCGTCGCCTCAAAAGTCCCCATATGGAAAGGAGACGGCATGGACAATGCCGACCTTAAGAAGGTCGCGCGGGAGCTGCGTCGCGGCATCGTGACAGCGACCCATGCGGCCAAGTCGGGCCATCCCGGCGGGTCGCTCTCGGCGACCGAGATACTCACCTACCTGTACTTCGAGGAGATGCACATCGATCCGGCCAATCCGGCCAAGCCCGAGCGCGATCGCTTCGTCCTCTCTAAGGGCCACTGCGCCCCGGGCCTCTACTCAGCCCTCGCCGAGCGGGGGTACTTTCCCAAAGAGGAGCTCAAGACCCTGCGTCACCTGGGGTCCCAGCTCCAAGGACATCCCAACATGAGGGATACCCCCGGGGTTGACATGAGCACCGGCTCCTTGGGCCAGGGGATCTCGGTGGCCGTGGGCATGGCGCTCGCGGCCAAGCTGTGGGGTGACAGCTACCGCGTCTATGCCCTGCTTGGTGACGGTGAGCTCGAGGAGGGGCAGGTCTGGGAGGCCGCGATGCTTGCCGGCAACCATGGCCTGGATAACCTCTGTCTTATCGTGGATAACAACCGTCTCCAGATCGACGGGACCATCGAGGAAGTCAACTCCGCCCAGCCGATAGGGGACAAGTTCAGGGCCTTCCGCTGCCACGTGATAGACGTTCAGGACGGCAGCGACTTCGACCAGCTGCGTGCCGCCTTCGGGGAGGCGCGCGCGACCAAGGGCGCCCCCAGCTGCATCGTTGCGCACACGACGAAGGGCAAGGGGGTCTCGTTCATGGAGAACCAGGTGGGATGGCATGGCAAGGCCCCCAGTGACGAGCAGTACGAGCAGGCCATGGCCGAGCTCGCGAAGGAGGTGTGAACGCTATGGCAGACATACGCAAGGTCGCTACCCGCCAGAGCTACGGCGAGGCGCTCGTGGAGCTGGGCGCCGCCCACGACGACTTCGTGGTGCTCGACGCTGATCTCGCCGTCGCGACCCAGACGGGCAAGTTCAAGGCGGCCTATCCCGACCGCTTCATCGACGTCGGCATAGCGGAGCAGAACCTCATGGGCGTCGCTGCCGGCATCGCGACCACGGGGCACAGGGTGTTCGCGAGCACCTTTGCCATGTTCGCCGCCGGTCGCGCCTTCGAGCAGGTGCGAAACTCCATCGGCTACCCCCACCTGCACGTGGTCATCGGGGCCACGCACGCGGGCATGTCGGTGGGCGAGGACGGCGCCACCCACCAGTGCAACGAGGATCTCGCCCTCATGCGGGCCATCCCCGGCATGACGGTCATCGTCCCTTCCGATGACGTCGAGGCCAAGGCCGCCGTTCGCGCGGCATACGAGGCAGAGGGCCCGGTGTACGTGCGTCTTGGCCGCCTGCCCGTGCCCGTCATTCACAAGGATGACTACCACTTCGAGCTTGGCAGGGGCGTCATCGAGCGCGAGGGCTCGGACGTCACCGTCGTGGCTTGCGGGCTTGAGGTTCCCGCCGCGCTCGAGGCGGCCAAGACGCTTGCCGACAAGGGTATGAGCTGCGAGGTCATCAACATGGCAACGATCAAGCCGCTTGACGGGGATCTTATCGTGGCCTCGGCGAGAAAGACCGGACGCGTCGTCACCGTCGAGGAGCACTCCGTGATCGGTGGCCTGGGAAGTGCCGTGTGCGATCTGCTGTGCGAGGCCTGCCCCACCCCAGTCAAGAAGATAGGCGTCAACGATGTCTTTGGCGAGTCCGGTCCCGCACTCGACCTGCTTGCGAAGTACGGTCTTGATGGCGCAGGGGTCGCGGAGATCATCGAGGGCTTTGTGCGCTAGGTGTGCGCTATCAGCTGGGACGCCCGGCCCTACGCTTGGCCGCGTACCCAAACCCATCCGGACGCCTAAGCTGAGGCTGCGGCCGTCTGGCGCTGAGTGCCCCGGAATCTGCGGGGCACGTGCCTCGGCCTATCTGTGTTCCACGCGAGGTCTGTCTGTGCGTGGCATGCAGATTTAATGCTCCAACCGGCTCTCTGCTACAATAGCGCGAAATCTGTCAGTCACTGCAGTATCAACGTATCAAAAGGAGCATGTGTGGCCAATCATTTCCGCGATGGTAGGCAATGGGGGGGTGAGGGCTCAGATGGGCTACCTCAGGATTCCTCCGGGGCAGAGGCTGGTGCGCTGTTCGACGACGAACTCGAGGCAGCCATGGCCGACCTCAAGTCTTCGGCGTCCTCGCGTCAGGAGGCAAGCCCTCGTGTGCCAGCCGCCAATCGTGTCGGCCAATCAGCTGGTGTGGCCCATAGCACTCCAGGTGCTGTCCCATCCAGTGCGGCGGGCCTTCAAGGCGCGGGCGCATCGTCTATGAAAGACGATGGGTCAAGGGCGAGGGTCATCCCTGCCGCTACGGGTGTCCCAGAGGCTAAGGGTGCTCCCACAGTCTCAAGAATTCCAGATGTCAAGCGTGCGCCTGATGCCACTGTCTCATCATCCAAGGCGATTTCGGTGGCGGAGGGGACCTCAAGCGACATCAAGCCTCAGTCTGGCGCGACGAGCGCGTTTTCTCCCATCCACTTCAAGGACGCACCCAAGATCGACCGGAGCGGTACGCCGACCATCTCGCTGAGAAACGTCACGCTCATCTACCCAGCCCAGCCCAACAAGCCCGCGCTCGAGGACGTGAGCCTTGACATCTACCCGGGCGAGTTCGTCTTCGTCGTCGGGCACTCCGGCTCTGGCAAGTCAACGTTTCTGCGTCTTCTCACGCGCGAGCTTCGCTCAACGGGCGGGCATGTCATCGTCGCGGGCCAAGACCTCACCAAGCTGCGCAACCGCAAGGTTCCCTACCTGCGTCGCCAGATTGGCACGGTCTACCAGGACTTCAAGCTTCTGCCTGATAAGACGGTCTACGAGAACGTCGCCTTCGCGCTCGAGTGCATTGGCAAGCCACGCTCGGTCGTCAAGACGCAGGTTCCGGAGGTGCTCCGTCTCGTCGGCCTGGCCGATAAGATGGACAACTATCCAGACCAGCTCTCTGGCGGGGAGCAGCAGCGCGTCTCTGTCGCGCGGGCCATGGTCAACCGCCCGCCGCTTCTAGTCTGTGACGAGCCTACGGGCAACCTCGATCCGGCTATCTCGCTCGGTATCATGAAGCTGCTCGACCTCATCAACCGGACCGGTACCACCGTCGTCATGGCCACCCATGATCGCGAGATGGTCGACTCCATGCGCAAGCGCGTCATAGCTCTTGAGGCGGGTCACATCGTTCGCGATCAGGAGAAGGGGGGCTACGGTTTCTATGGCTCCGTCTAATCTTGGTTATTCCCTGCACGAGGCAGGTCGCCATTTTCGTCGCAACTGGTCGACGGCCCTTGGCGCCGTGGTCACCATCTTTCTCTCACTCTTCGTGATAGGCCTCTTCGTCATCGGTTCAGTCCTGCTCAACAGGCTTGCGGGCGACGTCGAGAACCAAGTCACTATCCAGGCCTTTCTCTCTGACGGGGCAGACAAGTCTGCCGTGAACGCCTTCCAGCAGAAGATCAGTGGCTGGGACTTCGTCGATGATGTGACGTACAAGAGCAAGGAGGAGGCCCTCGAGAGCTACCGGGAGAAGATGAGTGACAAGAACGCGAACGATGTCGTCGCCGCGCTCGATGGCACCAACCCACTGCCCGCATCGTTGGTCATTACCCTCTCCGATCCCAAGCAGGTCGAGAACGTAGCCAGCATGATCATCGAGGACAGCGATTTCAAGAGTATTTCCGACGATGCAGAGAATCCCACGCGCTCCGTCCAGTATGGCCGCGATACGGTAAAGAAGCTGCTGAGCGTCACGTATGTCCTGCGCTTTGGCACCATCGTGCTGGTTGGCCTTCTGGCCTTCATCGCCTTCGTGTTCATCAACAACACGATTCGTCTCGCTATCTCAGCGCGTCGTCGCGAGATCGCCATCATGCGTCTGGTTGGTGCGTCAAACGGTTTCATACGTGGGCCGTTCTTGGCTGAGGGCATGCTCGAGGCGCTTTTTGGCTCGCTGCTCGCGATCCTTGTGCTTCAGGGCGGTACCCTGATCGTGCTCCCGAGGCTCCAGGCTGGACTGTCGTTTTTGTCCTTTGACATACCGACGGTTGTCCTGACCCTTACGTATGCGTCACTCGTGGGCATAGGTTGTCTGCTTGGCCTCTTTGGCTCTGCGATCGCGATGAGGCGCTATCTCAGGGTGTAGCAAGCTTGCGATGTGCCGATAAGGCAGCGGACAGTGTCTCACCGTGCCTTGGGGCTGTGACCGCGTAGCCTTCAGGTGGTGTCTCTCGCATGCCAGGCGAGGGCAGTCCTACAAGGCGGACATCGTGTGATCGCCCCAAGGGACCGAGGCACCGTCGAGGCACCGTCGCAGCTGGCTCACTGCTTTGGAGGGGCGCGGGCATGGGAGGAGCAAAATCGAGGTCGCATGGCCCGCGCGGGCGGGGTTCTCGAGGCAGGAGGACTCGCGCCCTACTAACAGGCACGATGCGCGTCTCGCGCTCGGGGTCGGTTACGGTCGACACGCCAGAGGGCTGCTTTAGGGTTGCCAAGAGGGGCGTGCGTGAGGCGATGAGTGGGGACACGGTGCAGGTAAGTCTGTCATCGCCACGCGGACGCGAGCGCCTGGCATGGGTCCAGGGCGTCCTCGATCGTGCCACCCAGAGCTTTTTGGGCAGCTATGACTTCATCGATCCGCTCGGCGTGGTGGTTCCCCTCGACTCAAGGATACGACGTGACTTCTTCGTGCTGCCCGATGACCGCAGTGCACAGGCCTGTGGCGTGCGCTCAGGCGACGTGGTGGTGGCGCGCATCTTGGAGTATCCGGCGCGTACGACGTCGGGAATCGTCACCATAGAGCGACGCGTGGACAGCGAACGTGGCCTTGACCTGCCCATCGAGACTATCATTGCCTCGTATGGGCTGCGCTGCGAGTTTCCCAAGACGGTACTCGCCTCGGCGGCTGCCATTGAGCCTGGCGTAGAGGAGGCCTTGGCAGCGGGTCAGGCTCGCGCGGACTTTCGCGAGCGCTGTGTCCTTACCATCGATCCTGCCGACGCGCGCGACTTCGACGACGCGGTTGGCGCACGTAGGGTCGGACGTGGCTTTGAGGTCGAGGTGCACATTGCCGACGTGAGCCACTACGTGGGGTGGGGCAGTCCCGTAGACAACGAGGCACGGCAACGGACCTGCTCGACCTATCTGGTCGATCGCGTCATACCAATGCTGCCCGAGAGCCTTTGTGCCGATGTCTGCTCCCTCAAGCCAGACGAGGATCGGCTTGCCGTGAGCGTCATCATGCGCCTTGGCGAGAGAGGAGAGCTCGTCTCGGCCCGGATGACGCGCTCCGCCATTCGCTCCAAGGCGCGCCTGAGTTACGACCAGGTCGACGCATGGCTCGAGAAAACGCTTGGTGCCCATGAGCTGCCCTGCTCGGTGGGCTGGAACACCCAGGTCTCACGGACCCTCGATATCCTCGACGAGGTCGCTGCGCAGAGGCGACGTCTGCGCCATGATCGTGGGTCCATTGACTTCAACACCAAGGAGGCGAAGGTCACCCTCGATGAGCAGGGCCGTCCAATCGACATCATCGTGCGCAGGCGTACGCGCGCAACGAGCCTCATAGAGGAGGCCATGCTACTTGCGAACGAGTGCGTGGCACAGCTGCTCTCGGACGCAGGGATCGAGACGGCCTACCGCGTGCACGAGCGACCCGCCCCAGACGATCTCAAAGACGCCCTGCGCACCCTACGGGAGCTCGGCCTCGTTGAGGGCTCGCTTGCTGGGGCACTTGTCACGGGGAGTCCCGCAGCCATCCAGGAGGTCCTCGAGGACGCCGCAGGCACGCCTGCGGAGCTCTTCGTGAACACTGTGCTGCTCAGGGCCCAGCGGCGCGCCATCTACCTGCCGCACAACGATGGGCACTACGCCTTGGGTGCGAGGGCGTACTGTCACTTCACCTCGCCGATCCGCCGCTACGCGGACCTCTTGGTGCACCGTGCACTCAAGGCGCAGCTGGACGGGACCACAGGCTCACGTGAGCAGCGCGAGATCGGACGCAGCTTGGCGCAGCTATGTCGGAGCTGTTCGGAGCGCGAACGGGTCTCAGATGGTGCTGCCCGAGACTCTCAGAGAGTCAAGATCGCAGAGTTCTTCTCCACAAGGGTGGGTGAGTGCTTTGGAGGCGTCGTGGTGGGCTGCGAGCGCTATGGGCTCTTCGTCATGCTCGACGAGAGCTGCGCCGAGGGCCTGCTTGCGACTCGCGAGTTGGGAGATGAGCGCTTCTCGTACGACGATGCGCGCATGGCGCTGATGGGCGAGGAAAGTGGCAGAATCTGGCGGGTGGGCATGCGCGTGACGGTGGTCGTGGTGGGTACCAGCCCCGCGCGCGGGCAGATAGACTTCGCGCTTCCGGACAAGTGATCCGTGCGCACAGACGAAACGTCCGTGGCATAGGCGAACGACACGGACGGTACTTGTACGCACGGTAAACGGGTAGGCTTGTCGTATTCTTAGGGTGTCGTTGCATACGGCGAGGGGGGACACTGCTCGTCCTCGCAGAGCGTATGGTATGAGGAGGTGTCATGGAGTATACAGACAGGCTCGAGCAGAGCGAGCTGACTGAGGCGATCATGCTGGCCGAAGGCTACCTTATGCAGGGCCAGACATACATGGCGCTTGAGCTTCTCTCAAGACGTGCCGAGGACGTGGAGGAGTACATCGATCGTAACTGCCCGACGACTGATAGCCAGCAGTGGTTCAGCTTTTCCTCTCCCTTCGATCGCCTGGCGTACCAGGTTGTCGAGCGCGACCCAAGGGAGCTTCGCGACGTGGGCGAGCCGCTGGATCGCCTGTACGCCGACCTTGCCCTCGCGCGCATGACAGATGGTGACACCCACTTGGCGATCGAGGCGCTCAAGCAGGCGGTGCGTTGGAATCCCATGGCCTGTGAGCATCGTTTGAACCTGGCGGAGTTGTGCCGGGACGTCGGCGATATCAGCGAGCACTTGGCGCTGAGTCACTCGGTGCTCATTCGTGCCAGTGAGCCCTCTCATCTGATTCGAGCCTTTCTCAGTTTTGCCGAGTATTTCCAGGCCTCTGGGAAGTCACGAGAGGCGGCAGCGCTCCTCAGGGCTGCCCGTAGGGTCGATGCGAGCGATCCCTTGCTTAGGGTGGCACTCGAGCAGGCAGTGGGCACGCAGCACGATCCCGATGTTGTCAGCGATGAGGAAGAGGGGCAGATTCTTGATGAGCTGCAGCTGCCACGTGGTGCCAACGCTCAGATCGTCATCTGTCTCTTACAGTGTGCCTTGGACGCGCGCGAGTTGGGTGACCAGGACGCAGAGACGAGGCTCATGCTGAGGGCTCGCGCGCTTGCGGGCACAGAGCTCTCCCATAGGCTGATGGGGGAGCTCCTTGCATGTGTGGAGCCTGCGGGTGCTACAGAAGACGCAGACAGCGCGGCCACAGGGGCCGCGCGAGGGGAGGGAGCTACAGATGGCGAGGCGTAGGCCACAGCCAACTTCCACAACGGGCGGGCGCGACAGGGGCAAGAATTCCCAAGGCCCACAAAAAAGGAGCATCTCTAAGAACCGAGTCGCCCGTCACGACTACGAGATAGGTGAGACCTGGGAGGCTGGCATCGAGCTCACGGGAACCGAGGTCAAGAGCATACGCGAGCGTCCCTGTCAGATACGCGACTCGTTCTGCATCATCCGAGGCGGCGAGGCCTTTCTGGTGGGTGTGCACATACACCCGTACTCGAACGGTGGCGTGTGGAACGTGGATCCTGACCGCAGGCGGCGCCTGCTCATGCACCGCCGACAGATTGCCCTCATCGACGCGCAGCTGCGCACCAAGGGCATGGCGCTCGTGCCGCTCGAGCTCTACTTCGACGAGCATAACCGCGTGAAGCTGTGCGTTGGCATAGGAAGGGGCAAGAAGCTCTTCGACAAGCGGCGCGACATGGCCAGACGTGACAGTGATCGCGAGATTCAGCGCGCGCTCAAGCTGCGTGGTCGCTAGGGATGGGGACCCAGATGGCAGGGGAGAGGGGATTTTGTGGTGAGGCAGCTCTTGGACCTTCCGTCGGGCTATCGTGCGCCTCAGATGTGACTAACTGGGTATGAGGGTGGTGCGCCCGTAGGGGCGGGCGCACGAGGCGCGCAGAAGGGCGCGCCGCCAAGAGAGAGGATACGCAATGGTCGACGAGAAGAAGACGTACAAGTTCCGCTGTTTGGTCTGCGGCTATGAGGTCGAGATCGATACTCCGGAGTTGCCTGAGGACTACGTCTGCCCCGTGTGCGGCGTTGGTCCTGACCAGTTCGAGCTGGTGGAGGAGTAGCCTCCCGATACCAGGGTTACGAGGCGTTCGTCTGTGTCGGAGGGGCCCCGAGCTAAGGTCCGTGGGTCCCTCCCTTAGCCGACCCATAGCACCTAAGAGCTGTGAGGATCTGAGGGGGATAGATGAAGCACGCCGAGCAAACGTCTGAGTCCGTCGAACTCGCGCTGTTCCTAGCGCTTTCCGGTGGAGTTATGGATGCCTACTCCTATCTGGTCAGAGGGCACGTCTTTGCCAACGCCCAGACGGGAAACATGCTGCTTCTGGGTGTCAATCTCTCGCAGGGAAACTGGGACCAGTGCATGCACTACCTGTCCCCGGTACTCTTTTTCTCCGCAGGCATTGCGATGGCGCACGGCATCAAGCTGCTCCTCAAACCCAAGCACCTGCACTGGCGCCAGCTCGTGCTACTGATAGAAGCCGTGCTCCTTGTGATCGTGGGCTTCGTGCCAGAGGGGTTCAATCTCATCGCCAACGGCCTGACGTCGCTTGCCTGTGGCATGCAGGTCCAGGCCTTTCGCAAACTTCATGGCAATGCCTTTGCCACGACCATGTGCATCGGCAACCTACGCAGTGGCACTCAGTCCATGGTGAGCTACGCACATACGCATGAGCGTGAGCAGCTCGAGACGGGACTGCTCTACTATTTTGTGATCGTATGCTTCACCTGCGGCGCGGTGGCGGGCAGTTGGCTGATAGGACCTTTGGGCCTTAGGATGATTCTTGCGAGCCCGGTCCTTTTGATGGTGGCCTTTGGCATCATGTTCATTGATCGCGAGGGACGCAAGCATGGCTAAGATGCTAAAATGGATACATGCGTCATGGCGTCGTACGGGGCGTGCAGTGCCGGGCGCTGATATCGTAGGGATGGCAGCATGCCGTCCTTTGATCGCATGGGGGTGACTGGTTTCGACAGGGTATGTTTGAGGTGGGCAGCAAGCCGTGGTCTCCTCGCCACGCTAAACAGGGGTACCGTCAAATCTAATTGACGACGAAGATTCTTATCAGGGCGAGTACGCCCTCGCTGCTTAACATATAAGTAGCCGTCTAACGGGAAGTCTCTCCCGCTTCCCGGGCGACGTCATCTGAGGGAGATGCGCGCGTGGACGTGGCTGGTATGCCGTGCGCTAAGTTTGAACCAGCTGGGACGGGAAGCGTCCGTCACCGGACGATCCCGTCTAAGATATTAACGGTGACTGAGCTTGGAGACACCTGCTAGGAATATGCTTTGGACCGGAGTTCGACTCTCCGCACCTCCACCAAACAAGATGGGCGCCTGCCTGCAGAGCCGCAGGTGGGCGCCTTTTCGCGTAGACGTACGTGTCGTCGGCGCATATCTGCGCTGCGCACAAAGCGATAGGTTTCCTTATCAAGAACGGGGAGCTCGGCCCTTCCCACGTTAAGTACATGGGAGAGAAAGGAATCCCAGCAGGATCCGAAGCCTTCCTCAGAGGCTCTATATCATCAGCATCACTTATCTTGGGTGAGAACGATGCACGTGGTGAGGCTCTCAAGGGCATATGAGGGAGACGCTACTTGGCACTGTCGTGGCATTGGTGTTGCAGACCACAAAGAATAGCATTCGTGTTGCGGCAGGCATGGTGTCCACGCAGCAGATGGGCGTAGCGTTTTGGCAAGAAGAAGCTGATCTTGTTCTGCGTCAATACGGGATGTACCTGTTTCGGACTCGCGGAGCAGAACTACGAGCTTCTTTCCAGACGTGCTCCATGGGATGGAAGTCGAGATGGTAGAGATACCACGCACCAGAATCGAGATCATAGGAATACAGAGGGTCGCTATCGGTGCGTTGGAACTAAGGAGGGCGGACTATGAGACAATCAACATTACCGTCTTGCGCTGAGGGGGTACCGGTGTAAGCAAGGTCGATATGCCCGTTCTCGATGAATATTAAAAGCAAACTGAGATGGAGATACCACTCTAAATGAAAAAGAGAAAATCGAAAAAGAGAATTATACTGATCATTGTGTCGTGCATCCTTGTCCTATTGGTAGGTGCATGGTGGGTGTTTTCGGTAAGCGTGTACAATGAGAATGTCAATCAACGGTCCGAAAGCTATGAACCCCTTATGCTGCACGTCGAAGACTTTGATGGACTGCAGTGCACAAAGTACAAGTTTCCTTCTGACAAGAGGCAAATGCTGGCGGGATTTTTGTACAGTTCAGGGGGCCATCAGCGTGGAATAATAATCATCGCTCACGGATACGGAGGCGGTCAAAACTCATACATGGACTGTGCAAACTATTTTGCGCAGCATGGATATTATGTGTTCGCCTACGATGCTACCGGAAATGACGATAGTGAAGGTGAAGGCGTGGGTGGTTTCCCACAAGGTGTAGTCGACCTCGATCACGCCATCTCGTTTGTAGAGAAGAGCGGAAACTTCCCTGATCTGCCAATAGGCTTGTTCGGGCACAGCTGGGGGAGGATACAGTGCGTGCAGCGTGCTCACGTATCATCCTGAGGTGAAGGCCGTAATCGAGTGCTGCGGATGCAATCGCCCAACGGATCTATTCGAATCAGGCGGAAAAGCAATGGCAGGTGACGTGATTTACGCCATGATGCCATTCGCAAAAATTCATGAATGGGCGAAATACGGAAAATACGCCGCGAATACGGCGATGGACGGTTTTGAGGCGAGTGAAGCGGCAATCATGGTCGCACATAGCGAGGATGACGATGTTGTACCCGTCCAGTACGGATACGACCTGTACTACGAGAAGTATGGGAACAACCCAAGATTCACTTTCCTGCATTTCGAGGATAAGGGGCATAACGACTTCTTCTTCGATAGAAATGACAGCTATAAGAACGAGTTTAATGCTGAGTGTGATAAGTGGGCCTAACGCTGTTTCCCCGCTTTACGGGCGCTGTGAGCCTATGGCGCAAGATTTTCCAGACGCGTCTGGAAAATTCGAGCGACGGTCTATTTCAACTCGAACCCGCCCCTTGGGCTATCATTTACCGAAGCGAAAAAACTCACGCTGCTGGTGCGAGAAACGAGCGGAGTGTCAATGCGGCAGTCTGACGAGCATCCAAAAGCAAGGGAAGATATTCCAGACACTGTCTGGAATATTCAGGTACAGCTTGGCGACCCGGCGCTGCCTGAAGGCATTGGCTTCGGGGAGAATCCCTCGTTCGACGAGCTGGCAGAGGCAATCGAGAAGGTTACCTTGTTCGTGCGCGACATGGCCGCGCAACACGTGCTCAACGATCAACTCTGGGCGTACTGGAACAACGGGAGGATGATAGTCGTCTACGAGCAAAACGGAAGTGATCGGGCCGAGTACGGCGACCAGACGCTTACCCGACTCGCGAGGCGGCTCACGGCGAAGCAAGGCAAAGGCTTCTCCCGTGCGAACCTCTACAACATGCGCCTGCTTTACCTGACTCACCAGGATTTTCAGGAGTTGTCGGGGAGGCTCTCGTGGTCACACTACTGCGAGCTCATAACTCTGGAAGACGGTCTGAAGAGGAAATTCTACGAGCATGAGGCGGCCAACAGTGGATGGAGCGTCCGCGAGCTGCGCAGGCAGATGAACAGCATGCTTTTCGAGCGCATACTTAACGCCAAGGACGACGCCAGGAGAGAGCACGTACTGGCGCTGGCGAACGAAGGAGTGACGTACAGCAAACCCGCAGACGCCATCCGTAACCCGCTCGTCCTGGAATTCCTCGACCTTCCGGATGATGTCACCCCCAAAGAAAGGGATCTTCAGCAAGCGCTCGTCAGCCAGATAGAGAAGTTCATGCTTGAGCTGGGGCGCGGATTCATGTTCGTGGGGAGCAACGTACGAGTACCGGTCGGCTACGACAACGACTTTGCGGACATGGTCTTCTACTGCAAGCCGCTTCGAGCCTACGTCCTCATAGAACTGAAAACAGACAAGCTCATGTCGTCGGCGGTTGGTCAGATCAACGAATACCTGAACTACTACGCCACCGAGGTAAACGACGAATACGACAACCCTCCCATCGGAATCATCCTCTGTACAGACAAAAACAATGTGCGAGTCCAGTACGCGCTCGGCGGTCTGAGCAACGCGGTGTTCGCGTCAACCTATACCCTGCGATTGCCTGATGAAGGCCAGCTGGAAGACCAGGTGCGCAGAACTATTGAGGCCAACGAGCGCAAGGCACTCATGAGCGGTGAAGAGGATGCGTAGCCTCAATCCGGATGCGGAGTACTTCGCATTCCTGGATGCGCTGCGCGACAGCGGCGAGGTGAACACAATGCTGGCGGTGTCGTATTTGGTTCGGGAGTTTCCGGGGCTTCGGACCGAGGAGGCCAAGGCGATCTGTGCTGACTGGCGGGCCACCTATCACGAGCGGAGGACTCGGCCGACTGCGTCTTAGGGCGGCGGTATCGTCCGCATGTCGCGTCCGGTTTAAGTTTCCGTAAGTTTCATCGGGCGCTCGCTGAAAGAGCGGGAGGCCTCGGCCATCCACCCATGCCCTCCCTGGTGGCGCGCATGATGGATGCGAACAGCCCTCGATAGGCTAGCGCCTGGCCGCTTCGGGCGGCGGGCATGGGTGGATAAAATCAAACGTCACGGCCCCGGATTCGCCGTTCCGCGTAAGCGGAGCCGTCATCCACTTTCAACTTCACCTTCACCTTCAACTTAACTTCACCATGGAATCATGCGCTTCTTTCGCCATATTCGCATACACGCTCGATGGTAGAATTCGAATCACATTTTTCGTTCACCATGATTTGCAAGGCGGCTTCACATGAAAGCTATTCAATCGCAGTTCCTCGACCTGCTCGGGGCAAACCTCATCCAATTCATCATCCCCGTGTACCAGCGCATCTACTCCTGGGACGCCAAGCAGTGCAAGGACCTGTGGGAGGACACGATGCGCGCGGGGCGCAAGAACGAGCTCCACTTCATCGGCTCCTTCCTCTACACGCCGGAATCCGCCTCCACGGCCACCAGTCTGAAGCGCAACCTTCTCATCGACGGGCAGCAGCGCATGATGACGCTCTCGCTCATGCTGGCGGCGTTTCTGGACTACATCGACGAGGACGAGAGCCGCGCGGCCTTTCTCACCGACGTGAAGCCGAAGTCGCTGCGGAAGAACTACCTCTTCAACGACGACGACTACATGGGCGAGGCCCGCTTCAAGATAATTCTGACCCAGGATGACAAGGCGACGCTGCAGGCGATCGTGAGCAAGTCGCCCCTGCCGGACGCGGTCTCCAGGCCGATCGTGGAGAACTACCAGTACTTCAGCGGCAAGATGCACTCGAAGAGCTTCGACCCGGCCGTCTTCTGGCGCGGGGTGGGCAACCTGCAGATCATCGACACCGAGCTGAGCCCCGTCACCGACAACGCCCAGCTGATCTTCGAGTCCATGAACTCGAAGGGAAAGCCGCTGACGCCCATCGACCTCATCCGCAACTACATCCTGATGTCGCTTCCCAGCGACGAGCAGATGAAGCTCTACGAGGGCTACTGGCGCCCCATCGAGCAGCTGTTCGGTCATGAGGCCGACAACGAGTTCAACGCCTTCATCTGGTACTGGCTGTGGCTGAAGGTGCCGAATCGCAAGCCGCGAGAGGACGAGGCCTACGACGAGTTCAAGACCTACTGCCAGGACGAGGGCCTGGAGGGTGACCCGGAGGGCCTTCTGAAGGAGCTTCGCGAGTACGCGCGCCGATACGCGAACATGTTCCTGGGCAAGGAGAAGGACAAGGCGCTCGCCGCGCAGTTCCAGCGGATAGCGAGCCCGGACGTGAAGCCGATCCGCCCGCTGATGCTGGCGCTCTACGCGCTCTACGAGAAGGAGCCCGCGCTTCGGGACAACACTCGATCGGTGGAACTTTCCTGCACCGTGTGTTCGGGCGCGGAGCAGCAAAAGCGTAGGATATTCAGACGTATTAACCCCAAGATGCTGCCAAATGTAGCACTATGACCTGAGTTTCAGGACGTCCCTCCGGTAGGATGCGACGTCCACCTTCGCGGGAACCTTGAACCCCAGCCCCTCGAACCTCTGCCGGCACTGCCTGTTGGGCGTCTCGAGCACGAGGGCGGGACCGTTCCCGAGGCACATGAGCGACGAAGACTTGCCCCAGAGGTCGGTGGGCGACCAGCACCTCCCCGCGTCGGCCACGGCCTTGCGCACCTGCAGCGTGGCCACGGTGCAGATGACGTCGCGCGGCACCTTGCCGCGCATGGCCGTCTCGGTCCACTTCGCGATCGGCAGCAGGCGCAGGTGGTCCTTTGCCGTCTTGAAGACCTGCTCCACCTCCATTCGGGAGAAGTAGGCGTCGAGCGCGGAGGCCGGGGCCATCTCGTCCATGTTGGACATGAGCACGAAGAAGCCGCCGCGCGCCCCCTCCCAGTCCTTGTCGCGCCCGGGCATGGCCTCGTACTCCCCCGGCCGCTCGGCCATGGTCTGGCGCAGGCAGGAGAGCGCCCGGTCCTTGTCGACGTAGACGTAGAGGTGGGTCCTTGCCCCGAGGACGCTGCGGACGAAGTGGCGCCCGAAGTAGGCGTGGCCTCCCCTGACGAAGAGGTACTTGCCCCTGTCGGCCTGCGGCCTCGCCCGATGCCACATGCTCTTGAAGGGATATCCGCGCCTCGCCGGCATCCGCGCCAGGTAGCGCATCTCGCCGCCCACGAGCCCCCTGGTGACGTAGCCGGCGTCCAGGACCGCCGAGGAGACCGTCACCCCCAGCGTAGCCTCGACGTCCTCGCGGACGCGCGCGAGCGTGCCCGCGTCCACCACGTTTCCGGGTATCACGCCGTACCACACGGGGATGCCCGTGGCGTCGTCGAGCACCAGCACCAGGCGCGACTGGAGGGCGGCGGCGCCCACGCCATGTACGAGGGCGACCTCATCCCCGGCCACGCCATGGGAGGAGAGGGCGTCGGGCGGGTTGTCGGCCAGGCCGTTGGGGAGCGGCGTGGAGTCGACGTAGCAGCAGGTCCCGAAGGAGGGGTCGGAGGCCCTCGCCGCCGAGACGAGCGCGCGGAAGAGGGACACCTTCGCCGCGTCGGAGCCCATCGCGTGGAAGTAGGCGCTGTCGCTCCTGAGCGACGGCACCGACACGTCCGGGAGCAGGTGCGACGCGGCCGAGCGGGCCACGAGG
>ERZ773003.710-NODE-710-length-23081-cov-10.773951_pt1 | contig 23081 bp, 21 predicted proteins | sample MGYA00580668_ERZ773003 | MGnify/ENA primary metagenome ERZ773003 (study PRJEB29015, sample SAMEA2738002) | human oral metagenome | biome: human oral; feature: human-associated habitat; material: dental | place: China | collected 2126 ... | reverse complement strand
CATCTTTGACAGTTATAAATGTAAAAAATGCCATAAACCACGATGTAGAAAGGGTTTCTGGCATTTTTGCTTTGTTGATCTGTGTAGTGTGGGATTCTATTTTTTCGTTTCAGATATGATCTTTCTCATGGTTCCTGTTGGAACGATCTCCGTATCCGTACAGAATCCGAATTTTTTATGTAGATGATCTGTTATCTTTGTTCGCTTATATTCTGATATGTATCCTTGTCCGTTTACCTTCAATAGCTTGTATTCTCTCAATGTAGAAATCAGTTCTGATGATGTATAGCTTGGACCTAACTTCTTTTCTAGGATGCGGAAGATCAGTAGGGCCAGATAACATATCAGGAAGTGTGCACGGATGCTATCCTTCTTTCTGACATATACAGGTCTTGCTTCAAAGTCTGTCTTCATGATGCGGAATGCCTCTTCTATCTGCCATCTTCCTTCGCTGACCTTTAGGATGTCTTCTATCTTGTCATTTACCAGGTCGGTACAGATGGCATAGAAGCCATCGTACATCGCTTCACTATCGATCTTGTCCTGGTCTATCGCATAGTGCTCCTCGGATGCGATTTCTCCATCTGATGTGGTAGCTGTGACCCTTACGAATCTTGCGGGATCGTTTGGGTTTCTTCTTTGCTTTTGGATAAAGCCTTTGTTTACCATTTCCTCTGCACGTACGATCTGTGAATCCCGTATCTCTTTTTGATATGTCACATATCTTGGTGAATAGGTGACGATCATCAATTGACCAGCTACCTTCTTGGTGCCATATGGCTCTTCTTTGTAATAGATGTCATCGATATGCTTGTATGGCTCTCTCTGTATCTCTTCGATATCAACTGTCGCTCCATCCTTCAGACGTTTCCATCTTTGGTTCGACATCGCTTCCTCGCGTTCCTTGCGGTTTAGCTTCTTGAGCGATTGCGTACAAATGAATACTCGACCATCGATGTCGTTGAACAGTCGGTTGTTTTCTGATCCTAGTCCCCCATCTGTACATACGACGAATCTCTGGAAACCAAAATCCCATCTGATCTTTTGCTCAAGAGGTCTCATGGATGGTTGTTCGTTGCTTGCTCCTTCGAAGAGGTCGAATGTCAAAGGAATGCCATCGCCATCCATGAACAGTCCCATTTGTACGATAGGGCTAGGACGGTGCTCCTTACTTTTGCCATACTGTCTGAAGTCGTCCTCTGCTTCGATCTCGAAGTAGTAGTTCGTACAATCGTAATATAGGACACTGTTATTTCTCTTCAGGATATGATTGCTGTTCTTGTATACTTCTGCCAATATGTGGTCCATCTCCTTAGATAGCGTTCCTAGTGCACGATACACATCATGCAATTCATACTTTGACTGCTCTAGAAAGGAAGATGCCGTCTTATATGAGGAAAGTTTGCTTCCGGGATCTAGGATGCGTGCATAGACAAGGTCTGAACATATCGCATCGATGTCGAAATCAAATCTGCCATGTGATGCTATGGTGCGGAACACATTCTTCATCTTTAGACCATAATAGATGGACTGTAAGAATAGATATCCTGCATGAAACGAACGCTGTTCGCCCATAGCTATCTTCTTGTCAGGAGACAATGATAATAGTACAGGAGGAGCAGAAGGAGAGTCGTTCATTTGGTCTACCTGCTTTTGTGCCCACTCCAATACCTGTTTCCTAGAAAGATTCATTTCCTTCATGAGCGAGTCTATGCGTCCAAGGCTTTTGACGTTCTCGGAACGGACACCATTATCTTTACGAACGGAATGACGGATGTAGAGTCTTTCATATTGTCTGTCTTTCAGTACATGTAGAAACATACAAGATCACCTCCACCAATACTAAACAAAACACAAACCACACTACATAAAAATACATAAATTTTGACAACAAAAAAGATGGATATCCACCATCAATAAAGGGTTTATTCATTATTGTGTTAAATTACAACTGTAAAACTCCCGAACATGGAGAAAAATAACTATGATTGGAAGAAATCTCCATAAATGCAAAGATTTCTTTGAATATACGAAGCTGATGTGCTATATTATAAAAGGACTATTAACTTTTATTACAGGTGAACAGGAGTGCACATGAGCGTAATAAGTTATAACAATCTTTTTAAACTATTAATTGATAAAGGAATAAAGAAAACTGAGTTGGCTCAAATGGCGGATATTAGCCAAACTACATTAGCAAAGCTTTCTAAAAATCAATATGTATCTATGGATGTATTAGTTAGAATTTGCGATTGCTTGGGATGTTCTTTTGATGCAATAGTTGAGATTGTACATATCGAAGAAATAGATAATAAGAGCGGAGGAGAAACTCGTGAAGAGTAAAGCAAAAAAGGATTCAACAATTGCTGTTGAAGAATATACGCCGGCTCTCTCTCCAGAGTACATACTAAGATTTAGGAATCTTGTTATTAAGTTAGGGCGATCATTGCCTACTAATAGAAATCAGATCATTGATGCAGAAATTAAGCAACTTGAAATTGATAGTATTGGCGATTGTGAGAATATTGAATTACTTAAATATGCAGCAAGCTTACATATCTTAAAGGATTTATCACAACAAGGATGGTGCTTTGAAACGCAGGATGATGTTTTAAAACTAAGAATGGAAGATGATAACCTAGACGATAAAGCACACATAAGATATAGGTTAAGCGCTGAAAGAAATGCGCAGTTTAAAGTAGAAAGCATTAAAAAATTTATAAGAAAGATGGAATCTCCAAAAGATTTTCATGGGAAACAGGTTAGTGTTTGTGATCTTATTGGAGATAAAGAAGCACTCCTGAATTATATAAAAAAGGGAGAGCAGGTATGTGAGCCATACATACAATTGGCAACTCATGAGAAGGATGCTCAAACAGGCTTAGATCTATCAGATATTTGGAGATATTTCAGATATACGTGGGCTATTCCATATAAGACAATGCCTGGAAGAAATTTGTTTTATCTTGTAAGAGATAGGCGTCAAAAATACCATCCCGTTATAGGAATTTTTGCATTAGGCAATTCTGTCTTAAACCTTACTGTCAGAGATGATGATATTGGTTGGACACTTGAGTCTATTAAGAAAAATATGCAACGTAAAGCAACGATAATGGAATGCGAGCAGACAGTATCTGGGACTGAAGGTAGAACTATTAAAGCAAAAATTGTTCATCCAGAGGAAAGTGAAAGAGAATATGAACAGAGGACGTCTACTTATGCAGATAAATTAATACCTCTGATAGAAAAAAATATTAAAGAAGCAATAGATAATATTTACACTAAGGATTTGAAATATTTTAGACAAACCAAGAATCCAAAGCAGGAATACATCGATGAACTACTTGCAATTGCACAGGAGCAGGATGCTCTGTCCATAAATAATAAAAATAATGAAAAGAATCCAGATTGGATAGAAGAAACACTTAAACCGCTATTTAAGAAAAAGCGTGCTATCGAATTATCAAAATTACTTAAAGCAAAGAAGGCTTTGATGGATACGCCGGAAGGTTCCAATGCATCCAAACTGAGATATTTATTGGGAAAGAAAGAAGGACGACAAGCAATTACAACAGCTCTAATTGCAAATAGAAAATGCAAAATTGGATCTAATATGATGGATATCATTGTTTGCGGATCTATTCCACCATATAACGAACTGCTTGGTGGTAAATTGGTAAGTATTTTATCTTGTAGTCCACAAGTTATAAAAGACTACACTGAACGATATGAAAAGCAGGTTAGTGAAATTGCGTCTCGAATGAAGGGCAAGAAAGTAATCAGAGATAGTCATTTGGCATATTTGGGTACAACGAGTTTATATGCTATAGGAAGTAGCCAATACAATAGAATAAAGGTTCCTTTATCAACTGGTGGGAAGCTTGAGTACCGAAAGATGGGTATCACAGAAGGATATGGAACAGTATATTTCTCAAATGATACTAGCCAAATGCTTTCAAGAATACTTGAACTTCAGGATGGTGGGAAAAAAATAAATCATGTATTTGGAGAAGGTACAAGCCCAAGATTTAGAATAATAAGTAGAGGGCTTAGTTCACTTGGAATTAAGGCGAGTGCATACTTAAATCACTATTCTCCTAGAATTGTGTATTCGATAAATCTAGCCAAAAATACAAATGAATTTTTACTGGGACTAGATGATCAGATTGATTATGGATTTGATTTAACTGATCCAGAAAGTGTAAATGAACATACGCAGGAATTGATTGATTACTGGTACGACAGGTGGATGCTCATGCGTTTAAATTCAGTTGATATTGCTGATCGATTAAGTGGATTTGACAAAACTGATGTATTACTAAGTGAAAAATGTTAGGAGGGATAGCATGAGCAATTTAGGATTTGTTAGAAAATTGTATAACGGCAAAAACTGTTATTCAGATCATATGTCTAGTGAAGAATTGGGATTAATTCACATTGGCTCAAAGGTTGAAGATATCATTCTTGGTTTGCTCAAATCAAAGAAAATTGTTTTTCTTACAGGAAACCCTGGTGACGGAAAAACATTCCTTATCAAGAAGCATAATGAAGAAATTTTGGCATTGGGAACATATATCGAAACAGATTTAAACCGAGTCGCAAATTATGATGAAGTAGCAACTGAAATATTGAAGCGATATAAGGATGGTACCCCTGCAATAGTTGCTGTTAATGAATACCAGTTTTATCAGCTATGTAAGATAATTAAAAGATTATCACCAGTGATTTATGATGAAATAATGAGAGTGAAAAAGGATTGCATCATCTATGATCTTCCTGGCATTCAACTTAAAAAAATAGCAATTATAGATTTAAATGAAAGAAGTTTATTGGACAAAGATCGAGCATTGACAGGGGAAATACTCGATAAAATCTGTAATCTAATTAGTGCTGAAGAGATACATAACAAGCAACTAAAGGATAATCTTACGGCACTTAGTAATCCAGAAGTCAGAGAGCAGGTAATTGACTTAATTAATATGACAACAATGAGTTGTGAGCATTTTGCAGTTAGAGATATTTTGGGGGCGATATCATTTATGTTGACTGCTTGTACAACAGATGAATATGCGGACATGCCTTATTATGATGCCATGTTTGAAAGGTCGAATAGTTTGCTTCAGACAGTACAACAATTTGACCCTATATATCTTTCAAAGGCTACCTTGGATGAGGCGCTTTGGAATGGAGAAATAAGAAATGGCTGGCAGATTGAGGCCCCTGATAAGTGGCCTAATTCACAGGAGTATGATGATTCTGTGGATGAAGCTGTCGTATGCTTTAAATCAGTAAAAAGAAAATACTATTTTGAAAATGAAGGCGGTAAAGAATTGGCTGATTTACAGCCAGATGAAATAAAGAGATGTACAGATATCTTTACTTCATTTGAAATGCAGAAAAAGCCAATAAAGGAAAGAATTATTCGTTCGATTAATAAACTGTTTCTTCCTACATCTGAAGATAAGAAGCAGTTAAGAATTTGGACTACACATCGTTATGATTATAGTACAGATATTGCTACTGCAATATCTAGTAGGTACGTAGATGCTAGTGAACTGGAAATAAAGATGCCTAGACCAAATGATTGGCTAGAGGGAATGGAATATGTCCCTAATCACATTGTTTTAAAGCCAAAGGGAAAAGAAAATCCTGAATTAGTGTTGGATGTTGATTTTTTAAGAACCTTAGATGCTGTTGAGAATGGGTATCCGGTTGGTCTTCTTGCACCACAATACGAGCAAACAGCTGCAAGATTTTTAAGACAATTGGATGATAACGGGATTTCAGATGAAAATGATGATGGTGAGATAATTATTGCTAGTAGAAAGAAAAGTTATAAGAAGTCAATCTTTATAACTGAAAACAAATATAGTTTTGAGGAGGATGAGTAAATGCCAAAGAATGATACAGTCAAACGATTAGGTGATGAAGTGTGTTCTGATTACTTGGGATTTACCCCTACATCAAACTCTACAAAGCCACCACACATCGCTAATGGATTATTCAGAGAGGTGTCAGGTGAAGTCTGTGACTTCCGAGATGTGCATGAATGGATTGTTAGCGAAAGAAAAAAGGATGCGATTACTTCTGAGAAAATAATTGAGAAGTATAAAGATGTTTTATGGGAAGGTGAAAATGAGGATCCATCTAATATTAAGCAGGTAAGATTTTTATTAGATGATATTTTCAACCCAGATCACACGGTATATCCAAGCTATGATTTTTCAGCAGCAAATATTAGCTCGCACTGGCTTGTAAAAGGAAGCGTGTCGGCAGAGGCTAAAATTGGAAGATTCATATTTGAAATACTAGCAAAAAAGATAGATGGGAAACGTTCTCCAGCAATAGATTTGATTCAAAACGCTTTATCAGAGGACATAGATGATCTTACCAAAATAATTAAACCTATAATTGTATTTCCGTCAGAAGATGCTAAGCGAGATATAAGAGGCGTCGATTATCCTGCGGAAGAAGATATTAAGTGGGATGCTTGTAAAGCTACTATTAGGGAAGGCTTCAATAACTTAGCTGAAAATATGATACTAACAGGAGACAGTAAAAATTCTTTGCTTATTCTTGAAAGAATGGTCAATTTCTCTTGCTTTTCAGCATTTTATTATTTGGTTAATGTTAATGCCGTTCAGCATGGAGGTACTCCTTCACCTATCCTAATCGATGCAGGGGAAGACGTTGAATCAATAAAAAAGGCAAGTGAGCACTGCTATTCATTCGCTAAAACTGCAGTAGAGGATTATTATATTGCTTCGATTGATGCAATCCTTCATAAGGAAGTACTACACGACAGTAAAAAAGAGTGTATGGCATGGATAAAGCAGATGGTTTTTGCGAATGATTCTCGTGAAAAGGAAATAACAGCGGCGCTTAATAGTTATTTTGAAAGCTTCTGTGATGATGGAGATACAGCTATCCATGCGTTGGCACATGCATTGCAGATAATATTGTACACATTCGACTATAAGAACAATTCGCCTTCAGAATTTTGCCGTGTTCTTGGCGTTAGAGATGGTTTAATTGGACCAAGAGGAAACAGGGCGAAGGTAAAGAGATATTTAGTTAACAGTTTTACCCTTGAGACGATTACATATAGCATACTGTCAAAAGAAGATATAGAAGATGGAATTGAACTTAAGGACTTTAGTAGAAAAGCCACAGATGCATATAATATTTTGCTTGGTGCTGATGTGGATTCTGAGTATACGATTTTGGAGAATGCCAATATTGCACAGAGTACTCCAGGTGATTTAAGGGGTGATATGGCTTTGAATGCTCAGCGGATTGCCGATTTATATATATCACTTGGGATGGCACATCGATATGCAGATGGAGTTACCATGATAGGGGGGTAGAAGATAAATGCAGAATGATTTATTGACACAAGTTTTAACAGATCTTGTTAGTAAAAAAGAATCTGCAAATGAATATGGTGTATCAATTCTTAATATACCTGAGTTTGATTATGCAGGTTTTGTAAACAATCTTGCCCCTAGCAGAGGTGTTGAATTTTTCTTTTTGGGCTTTTCAAGTGATTCTGAAAAGGAAATGTTAAAGCAGGTACCTAATAAAGGAGACTTTACATATTCTTTCAGCATCGAGCAAGCTGAGGAATCAAGAAATAGCGGTGATGAAAGCCACTTCCGTATATTTGTTATTAGACGAGCAGAAATCGAAAAGTTGTCTTCACTGCGTTGGTTTCCGGAAATAACTGTAGACATGGTGTATAATCAGAGTTGTGATTATGTTCTATCGGAATTAAAGGATACTAATTCAGTTATTGATGCATTGATAAAAGGCTTAAAGAGAAAAGCAATTAGAAATGTCCTCGGCTTTGAACGCGTTATTGATTATTTGAACTGTTTGTTACACGCTAATCCGGATGAGCTAACAACTGTTATAAAATCTGGTTTTTACAAGTTGGGTCTAGTTAATGATAAAAATATAGATCAAGGAAATCCATCAACTGATGAGATTGTAAGTCGTATCAAGCATAATCATGAGATTGTAGAAAAAATAGGTAATCTTGAGCAAGCAGAACGTCAAAGTATAACAAATTATTATGCATCAGGAACGGGTGATAGAAAGATCCCACGTTTAATTTTACAGTATTACTCTAAGAAAAACGCTGAGTTACTTGGCAAGATGGAATTGACTCAGGTTGAAGATTGCTTAAAAGCCGCTAAAAAGAAACCTGATAAGCCTAAGCCTAAGAAAAAAACTACCACCGCAAAACCTACAGCATTAGCTTCTCAATTAATCTTTGATGACAATCCTCAGCAGATTGATGAAGTGCTTAGCCAGTTGAAAACTGAGGTTGACGAAAGACCTTCTCAAGGTAAGCGAGAGAATATAGAAATTGATGTTGACGGTGTAAAGCTCCAAATCAAAGCTGAGCCTACAACGGAGAAAATAGCAAATGATTTAACTGATGATGAGGATTATGGTGGAGTTATTTTTGCTGACGTAGATTCTCCGGATAAAGCAATTGATGATATAGATAAATATACTTATGAACCATTTAAAAAAGATATCTTAGAAATAGTTTTTGATAAATTATCGAAAATTAATGATATTGTTGTAGATGGGGAAAGTATATCAAAAGCGCTTGAGGGTTATCTTACTGCCAGAAGCAAAATTGTTGAATACAGAACAAGACTGCAGGATGCACCTATGTTTCCTATTCTTGCTCATAAGGATGTATTTAAGGAATACCTAAATGCATATGAAGTTTTGTTAATTGCAATCAATAATGATTTTCCTAAGATATTGGCAGCAAATGCTTCTTCGACAATAAAAACCATAATAAATTCAATAATTTCTTTAGACAATGTATTTGTTGTTGGAGGGAAGAATACGCATGCATTACCTACACCATTAAATCCGTTGTATCTTTGGAAGTATATTAAATTAGCAGAGGAAATCTTGGAAAGTAAGGGTGTTGATGAAGCAAACGAAAATGTTCTCTCAGATGATGATAAGAGTTTCATTATAAGGAAGGCTGAGGATATTCCTGATCCACTTTCTGTGATGTTGATTCCTTCAAATGTTAATAACGTAGTAGGTGTGTTTTTACCGTTGGAGGGAAGAATAGGCAATATTCCAATTTATTCTACTAACAAGCAGATAAACCAAAGCGAGAGCGGTATAGATGCACTTAAGCAAAGTTTAGTAAGGTATCTATGCTTATATCCTCATGCAGGAATGATGCTAAAGATATGTATTATTGATCCTCCATCAGTTGAATTGATGGTATCAATGCTTAAGAAGCTTAATAGTGACAGAGAATTTAACATATCTGGAATAGAACTGTCTATTTATAGAACAAAGGATTGTCCAACGGATTGGGTTGAAATTAATGATGATTCTATGAATGACGGAATGCTAGGACAGTACAAAGGGAAGCGGAGTCTTAATTTCAGAATTAAGATATCTAACAAAAAAACACCGTATAACAAAATACTGAATGATCTGGGAAATGATCAACATATGATGATTATCTTCGATCCTAATGAAGTACGAACGGAAGTAGTAAAGAATGACAAGCAGATACATATACATCCTTTATGTATTCCTAAAGTGTATCAGTATAATCCGGTTGAAGAAGAGGTTGTAATACGTCCTGCAAATGAGGGAGATGTATTCTCTACATACGGGAGTATTGTTGAAAAACTAAACGAGCATCCATCAAGTTTTAGTCATACAAGTAGTGTGTTCAATACACCTTTAAAAAGAGAAACATATGACAATATGCTTGGAAAGAGCGATTGGTTAGTAATATTAGACCAGAGCTTAAAGAGTTGGGATATATCACTAAGAGCAGCAAGCGAGAAACTATTTTATAAAGAAGATGACTATCGTTCTATAGGTATATATTCGAAAAACTGTAAGAAGTTTGTGCAAGGCTATAGAAATATCATTACAAGATTGGGAAATTTCATTCCTAAGGACGAGGGAATTGCTGGAATTATTGAGGAAATTAGATCAATCAACGACGATGGACTGTTGAGTATCGTTTCACATTCTTCTAATAGAATATTTGATGACAACCATGGTAAAGGAAGCCTTGGGTTAGCGATAGCAGCAATTAATTATATGAGAAAGTATCCTAATGCAATCTTAGTTGGTTTAGATACTCAACTTGCGCAGGAATGGCTTTCTGGAAGAGATGATAATCAACTTCCGGATCTTGTTGGAATACGCCTTGATGACATGGAAGTAGATATCGTGGAGGTTAAGACATATAGAGACAGTGACAATTCATTCCATATTAAGGATGAAAAAATAAGCGGTCACGCAGTTGAACAATCCACTATATTGGAAAAGCTTATGCATGAGATGTTTGGACCGGTAGAGAGAATTACAACGGTTTCACGACGTGAAATATTACGTCAACAGGTTTATGAGACCTTGTTCCAGACTCAAATGGAATCAAACAGAAAGCATGATTTGAGCGAACAACTTAATGCGTTGTTTGCTGGAAAATTTAGCGTGTCTATTAACAAGCAGATTAGCTTTGTCGACTTTGAAAATGAAGAGAGTTCATTTGAAAAATATGATGGTGATGGCGACTTTGCAGGAAATACATACCAACTTAACACCATTGGAAGCAAAGAAATTCAGGCTATTGTTTTCACACTCGATTTTGTAAATTCAGCTGTTTCATTACCAGATGATGAGGTTAGTTTTTCGGATGAGAATGTAAGCTTAGATATATCAGAAGAGAACGATTCAGCGACATCAGATAATGCTATAACAGGCGAAGTGGAGAGTTCTTCTGATGATGAAGATGTAGTAGAGGTTGATAAAGAAGCAATAGTGGAAAAGTGTAATCGTCTTAACAAAATTCTCAAGGATTACAATATTTCTGCGCTACCTATTAATCCTGATTTAGTACAGGAAGCTGCTCGATTTACTCGATTTACAGTTGAATTAAAGTCAGGAGAAACTATTCGATCAATTGAAAAATCGAAGGCAGATATTGGAATTCAACTTGAAGCTAATGGAGAGATACTTATAAATCACATTAGAGGAACTAAGTATATTTCTGTTGATGTTCCTTTTGCTGGAGCTGGAAAACCTATTAATCTGTTAAAACATTTAAATAGGTTAGATGGAAACAAACAGAAACTTAATATCGTTGCTGGTCAAATGCCTGATGGAAAATTTGAATTACTTAATATAGCAAAGGCACCACATTTGCTTGTTGCTGGAACTACTGGCTCAGGTAAGACAATCTTCTTATACTCTATAATGGTGAGTCTACTGGAGCAGTTTGGTAAAGATGAAATTGAATTTTTGATTGTTGATCCTAAGCAAACTGATTTCGTTTTCTTTGATGATTTGCCAAACCTCTATGGAGGCAAGGTAGTAACCGATGCTGATGAAGCATTGGAAATGTTAAACCAAATTAATGAAGTTGACAAAGAAGAACGAATGAAGATGATTCGTTCATGTAAGAGCAGAGATATCAACTCTTATAATGAAAAGAATCCTAGCAATAGAATGAAGAGACTGGTTGTAATCATTGATGAGTATGCTGATTTGATTCAAACTTCCGAGATGCAAGGAAATAGAAAAGAATTTGAACGTTCATTATCTATGCTTGCTCAGAAGGTACGTTCCTTAGGAATCCACTTGATTATTGCAACACAAAGACCAAGTGCAAATATTGTTACAGGTGTATTGAAGGCAAATATTCCGTATAGAATTTCTTTTAGACTGCCATCTCATACAGATTCGCAAACAATTTTAGATATGCCAGGGGCTGAAAATCTTCTAGGTACAGGAGATATGTTAGTGGTAACGGAAAGCGATGTGAAACGTATGCAAGGTCTGTTTATAACTGAAGATGAGTTATCAGAATATGTTGAGGGATATGTGAATAGACAATGAGACAGGATTATATTGTAGGTATATTTGTACGGGAGGAAAAAAATCGATTCCTTTGTACAGTAGAAGTAGAAGGCAAAGAAGAGGAGTGCTATATACCCTCCTCCTGCAGGTTTGAGAATTTTCTTGAGCTTGCAGGGAAGGAGGTTTTGTTAAAAGAAAATCAAAATAAAAATGCACGTACTCGACTTGCAGTCTATGCACTTAAGATAAAACAAAATTATCTTATACTTAGAACCTCGGAGGCAAACAGTATTATTGCCAATGAATTAAAGAGTAGAAGATTTTCTTATTTGGGTAAAAGATTATTAACAGAGAGAGAATGTACAGTTGAGGGATATAAGGCAGACATCTATTTACCGGAAGTACAAACAATCATTGAGATAAAAAGTTTGATCACGTCTGATTCAACAGGCATATTTCCAACTGTTTATTCAGAAAGAGCGATAGAGCAGCTTCAAAAGATTAAGAACCTCTTAAAGCGTGGTTATAGATTTGTATACATTTTTGTGTCGTTAAATCCATACGTGAAGTCAATTTTTCTTTCGGAAGATATAAGACAATCAGAATATAAAAAACTATTTTTAGAGTGTGTAAATGCTGGAATGATATATAAGGCTTATACATCTAAACTCAAAGAGGATAGTCCAACTATTAACAAGGAAATACCAGTACTGCTAGAATAACAATAATATATTTGAGAGGGTTACGGGGATGGACATAAAAATAGGGAAAGCAGATATAGCCTCACTTGGTTGCGAAGGCTGTAAGAAAAAGTTTATATGTAATATTTGTTCTACATTAAGTTCAGCAGATAAAACTTCAATTGAAGCTACTATTGGACTAAAAATACCAGAGCAGGATCCACCAGCAATTATGGATAATTCAGGTGGTGAAGGAGAAAAAGGAATTCTTCAGTACATTCTTCAAAGTGGGAAAACAGCCATATCCAGTGATAAGGATAGCAATCTGACAACATCCTATACTGATTCAGTATTGGGAAATCTATATGTATTATGGGATTCAACTAGCTTGTCTACTTTTTCTTTGGAAGATTCAAGAAAACCAGGAGGAAATATTATTCTCGTGGATAGTACAGTTGGATTAGTGCTTATGATGATAGCTTATACATTCATTCGTAAAAAGTATAAAAAGATATAGTATTGATTGATATTTACTAATTAGTAGAAAAAATATGCATGCATGTGTTCTTTTGCCAATCATTGACTAAGATACTTTTAACTTCGAAAAATTTATAAGATATCAATACGGTTACGGTGTAGTTAAGTGCTATAATGCATATAGCAAAAGTTATAAATTACGAGGTAACCTATGGACAAGTGTATTTCTAATAATAAAAAAGCATTCCTATATTCTGTAATCACTGTTGTATGCACATTTATTTTGGGCGGCATTATCTATGCGATAGCTCCTGAGAAATCTAATTCAACTGCTAGTATTCTATTTATACTATTGAATCTCATTCCGATGATTATGGCATTTATATTCACGTATCAGTCAAAAGAAGTTAATGGATCATGGCAGTTTTTAGAGAAGGTCTTCTGTGGGGAAGAACGTTCTATTGTTTGGTTATTCGTTTTATTTGTGTCAGTTGTTTATTATGGCGTCTCCGTTTTATTAGGGAATGTAAAATTTACTGGTATGGCGCTGGGTGCTGTGATAGCTTACTTTCCATGGACATTGTTTCAAGGTGGCCTGGAAGAAGTGGGTTGGAGATGGTATCTACAAGAACATCTTCAGTGTAAGAATTTTATTCTAAAAATGTTTGTGATATCGATCATTTGGTTTGTATGGCATTTACCAATTTATAGGTTGCCATGGATTACTGCAGGATCTACAAATTACTTATTATTTTATCTGATGATACTTGGAAATACATTTATGCTTGGCGCAATCAAGGAATTCTCCAAGGGAGCGATACCATGCGTGCTTGCACATATGTTGATTGATAGTCTTGCAATACTTATGTTAGTGAAGAGTACACTAGTACCACTTATCATTCTCGCGGTGATTGAAGTAATAATGTCGATAGTTGCTGTGTATTTCTTGAAAGATAAAAGCATGAAAGCATGAAATAATCTTATGAATATAGAAGCTCATTAAGGGGGCTTCTTTTCATTTGTGCAATTTTTAACTATTGACGATATACATAGCATGCTATATAATTTTCTCATGACAAGAAAAATAGATTGTGGTGAATATATTCACTGGATAAGCGATGTATTAGAAAAGCGGACAGAAATGTTATTGGCCAAGGGGGGTTTAACGTTGTCACAGATGATGGTCATTGAATCTTTCCGCCATAGTAAAGATGGGTATCAAACAGTACAAGATATTCAGAATGCACTACATGTTGCACAACCTACAGCTAGTGGACTTGTAAAACGAATGGAGAAAAAAGGTCTTTTAAAACGTGTGGATTCAAAAGATAAACGCGAAAAGGTAATTTCTCTTACAGAAGAAGGACATGCGGCAATCACTAATGCTAGAAAAGGAATGGTATCAGCAGAATCTATCTTGCTAGCCAGTTTGAGTGAAAAAGAAAGCAAACAGTTCCATTCTCTATTAAATAAAGTTTGGAATTCATTGGATGATTTAAAAAAGAATAGGTAATTTTTATGAAAATAGGAACACTAGAAATCGTAGTGATTGTAATTGTTGCGTTATTTATTATCGGACCGGATAATCTATCATCCTATGCCAAGAAGTTTGGCGAAGTATTAAAGAGCTTACGAGCTGCGACAGCAGACTTAAGTAAAGATGTTCAAGAGAATATTGTGGAACCTCTAAACGAAGCCTAAAGGCCATGCTTGCACAGGCTCACTACAATCATAAGATGACGCCAATCATGCTGTTACAAGCAGTCTCACAATACTTATCAAATCTACGTGATCGTAATTTGAAATTTACGATGGATCCTGATGAAAACTATCAACCGTTCTCAAGAGGTTTCTATGTACGTAGATGTGATGAAGGATTATTTGTTGATGAAGTGACCAGTGAGACCAGACTTCAAGTTGGGGACAAAGTCCTAACCATCAACGGACAGACACCAGAAAGAATTGCAAGTACACTACCAAATCCACTTCTAGCATCCGATATACCAGAGCGTGAACAGTGGACGGGATATTTGAAACTCGCAAATCATATGATTGTTGAACACGCAGATGGAACGCAAGAAGATATTGTATTTCAAAAATATCCACTTGATCTTCCAAAAGAGCCACAGTTTGAAAAAAGAGAGAATACAGTTATTTTAAAATTCTCAAAGTTTGAATCCTGTGAAGATACGGAGAAGTTCTTACAAGCACATCAAAAAGACATCGAACAATGTAAATAATTGATCATTGATTTACGTAAGAATATCGGTGGAAGTGAAGAAGGTTATCTACCATTGCTTGGATATATTGTAAAAAAATGATGGATTTTTAAAGAATATCTATGGTGATCGTACAATTTGGACAAATTACTCTGAAACGAATTGCCAGCGTTCAATTGATAACCTACAACCATATCTTGAAAGTGAAGATGCAGCGGTTAAAGAATATGTACAATCTGCAATCACCTACTATGAACAGATGAAATCAGCAGGATGGATTAAAGGTGAACAAGAGTTATTTGCGGACGCGGAAACATGCATTACAAAAGTTGGTCCTGAAGATGTAGTCATTCTGATTGATACTTAGTGTGAAAATGAAGCAGAACAGTTCGTGCGTATCGCTAAGGAACAAGGACGTGCAAAATTAATTGGTAGACCTACAATGGGTGATATTGATTATTTAAATCCAGTTAAAGTACGCTATGAAAACTATGAGTTTACATATCCAATCTCTAAGACAGATTCGGCTAAAAATGGAAATGGTGTAAATGATAAAGGAATTGAGCCTAATCAATATATTCTATTTACAAGATTCGAATTTGAAGAAGATACTTTTTTAAAATAATTGTAGGAAAATAACAATAGTGCTAAAATTCTAGTTAGATAAAACTAACTTGAATTTTAATTATTGAAAGGTGGAAAATATGAAAAAGAATCATCTTCCGATTCTTGGGGTTGGACCGATGTATGTCATTATCATTGTTGGTATGACGATTATTAGTATCATTCTTTCTGCTACAAACATCATACCAATTATCACAATCAAAAATCTAAGATGGATATTGATTCTACTTGGTGTTTTGTGCGTAGTCACTGGAATCACACTATGGTTAAAGGCGGTTATATTTGATAGATTGGACGCGCATATCATCAAGAATGAGTTAGTTACTACAGGTGCGTATGCATATGTTAGAAATCCAGTCTATAGTGCATTTATGCTCGTTTGTACAGGTATCTTATTTGGGTATGGAAATATCGTGTTATTGATATTACCATTTTTCTACTGGGCTTTTATGACAGTGCTTATGAAGTTGACGGAAGAGAAATGGCTAGAAGATCTATATGGACAAGAATATATCAGCTACTGCAAGAGCGTAAATCGCTGTATTCCATGGAAAGGGAAAAAGTTATGAATAGTACAGACTGTTTTCAAGGAGTCGAAGATACATTGTATATTCCTTTGTATGCGAGAATTTATGCATCGAAAAATTTCTCAAATTATTTCTATGATGTAAAAGCACTATCGCTGGAAAAGGATTTGCCCCTACTGTCTAATATGCGGGATACACCAGAGTATTTCAATATGGCTAGTGTTTGTAGACAGCAAACAATTGATAAAAAGATTGTTAGATTTCTAGAGGATAACCATGCATGTAATGTTGTGTTTCTAGGTGCTGGTTTAGAAACAGCATACTTCCGCATCGGAAATAAAGTTGCGAACTTTTATGAAGTAGATTTAGAACATGTAATCGCAGTTAGGGAAAGATTTCTCGGTCATGGTGAAAATGAGATACTCATTGGTTGTGATATGTTTTCGCTAGAGTGGATAAAGAATATGGATACACATCTACACACATTGATTGTTTTAGCAGGCGTATTTCAATATTTTATAAAAGATAGAATCATTCATTTTATCCATCAAATTCAAAGTAGAATTCCAAAATGTGAGATGGTATTTGATGCGACGAATACTACTGGATTAAAGTATGCGAATAAATTTGTTAAAAGCACTGGTAATGTGAATGCACAGATGTATTTTGCGATAGATGATCCGTATGAATTCGCAAAGGAAACTAATACAAAACTAATTGGCGTAAGTGGTTTCTTTGCGGATGCACTGAAGCAATGCAAAGGCCTAAAATTCATATCTAAGCTTATGATGTTTGTCGCGGATAAATTAAAACGAACCATGGTAATTCACTTACGTTTAAATCAATAAATATCTAAAAAAGTATTTCACTGCTGTTGAAATGCTTTTTATAATACTAATCATTTAGGTATAATGATTATAATAAAGCCAAATGAGATTATATTATGAGTATAATGAATATTTATTATACAGGTACAAATGGAAATGCTAGACAATTTGCAAGTGAGATGGAATATAGCGGACTCAAAAAGAAGATTCGTGAAGAAGAGGGAAACTTGAGATATGAATATTTCTATCCTGTAAATGATGATGAAACAGTATTATTAATTGATTCTTGAAAGAATCAGAATTCAATTGATTTTCATCATGCTTCGCCAATGATGGTAGAGATTGCAAAGCTGCGTGATAAATATGATTTACATATGCGTGTTGAAAGATATGTTTCGGATGATACAAACGAAAATATCGACCGCAAATTCATTAGAGAATAGAGATATTTAAAAGAAAGGTACCAAAATAATATGTTAGAAGAAATTACTTCTTTAGATGGATATGAAACATTTATCAAGGAAATATGTAGTGACACAAATTATGTAGATCCTCATTATCTGTATGATAATAGCAATTTGTATGGTGCTTTTGCAAAAAGAGACCAACATGTATATGTATATTTTGAAGATGGTAAAATTCGTGGAATTTTTGTATTACTGATTTTACCAACGGAAAAATATGTAGAAACGCTGATTGCCTTATCTAAGTCAGAACATGCATACAGAGAATTGTTTGAATATTTGGAAAAGAATTATAAAGGTTATCGTTGTGACTTCGTCATAAATCCGAAAAATATCCTGTTAAAGAATATACTTACTTCAAAGAATGCAATCTTTGAAAATGAACAACAAAGAATGATTGCTAGACAAGCATCACAGAAAGAGTATTCGCTGGATATTCAACTATATAGTGATAAGTGGAAACGCTCCTACGTTGATATGCACGTAAAAGAAACCTATTGGACAGCAGAAAAGGTATTATCTGCACTGGATCGGTTCAGAGTATTCCTGGCAATTGATAAAGAACAGTTGGTTGGATATTTAGATGTGACATACGCATACAAACAAAATGAGCCATATAGCTTAGTTGTATTGCCACAGTATCAAAATCAAGGATACGAAGAAGCACTGCTATCAAAAGCCATTGGGTTGAATGGCACAAATACAATGATGACTTTGGTGGATGTAAACGCAAAGGAAGAAATTAGAATTTATCAAGAGGCTGGTTTTGAGACTATCGAAGGACAGAATAGTATCTTTGCGACAATTACAATTTAAGGTGAATGGTTCACTCTTTGTTAATACGAATTGAAAGAGAACAGAACTTATACTATGATTTTGGTAACAAGCAATATGGTGATAAGATGAAAAAAAAGAGTACATTTGTATTTACCGGTGATATCGGTTTTGATAAATATATGGATCGAAAATGGGAAGACAAACATCTGATTACAGATGGTGTTTTACGCTTTTTGCATAGTAGTGACCATGTTGTGGCAAATGTAGAAGGAGCACTCATTGATTTACCTCCACAAGATGATACTTCTGGTGTAAAACAGCTGATTCACGCAATGAATCCGAATGCTATCAAGGTTTTGAATCACATGCATGCAGATGTGTGGAATTTGTGTAATAATCATATTCTTGATGCAGGTGAAGAAGGTGTAGCACAAACATTAAAACTTGCAAAAGAGAATCATGTTCAAACAGTTGGGGCAGGGATGAACATTGAGGAAGCTGCTAGATCGTTAGTATTTGATGAAGCTGGTGGAATCGGTTTGTTTAGTGTTGGTTATCGTAGAGGTTGTAAACCAGCGGATGTAAATCGTGCTGGATGTCTTCTTTGGAATGATATGGAACGCATCCAGAAAAATATTGATGAAATCAAAAAGACGTGTCGTTGGTGCGTGATTGTTTGCCATGGTGGTGAGGAGTTTACATCACTACCATCTTCCTACACAAGAGATCGTTATCATAAATTTTTAGAGATGGGTGCGGATATTGTAGTAGCACATCATCCTCACGTTCCAATGAACTATGAAACAGTAAATGATAAAGTCATTTTCTATTCCCTAGGAAATTTCATTTTTGATACAGATTATCAACGCGCACAATACAATACAGAGCATGGTATCTTGGTTAAAATTAACTTCACTGAAAAGAAGTTTACTTGGGATGCTTGTGGTATTCGCATCAATCGTGATCTAGAACATGTACGTATCGCAAAACTACCTGATATTTTTACGGATGTCCAGGAAGAAGAGTATAAAAAATTAGAAGCACTTGCGGCGAAGATGATGGTGTCTGCGTATAAGAGACAATTAATCTACTTAAATCCAAAGGAATATCAAAACGTAAGTGAAGAAAAATGGAAAGAAAATTTCATGAATCCAAAACGTAGTGGTCGTATGGAAGGAGAAGCACTTGACTTTCAAATCATCTATCCACTTGCCAAAACTGCTGATGATGGTGAATGGGAAAAGAGTAAACTAAAAAAGGTTATCAAATATATCCAAAAACAAATATAGATAGGCGAACACTATGAGCAGAAAAACAGAAAAGGGATTAATTGCAGCACTTGAATTTTTTGAAAAACATTGTGATGAATGTGAAGGGAAAAGTCAAGAAGAGATTCAGGGATTACTCAACCAGTTTATGCAAGAATATAATTATCAGATATTTAACCAAGCACCACTCACTGAGAATACAGCGAAAACTGCTGATGATTGGTATGATTTGGCATGTAATGCAAAATCTAGACGCAAGGTGATTAAATATTGCGAGAATGCTTTAGAACTTGAACCTGATTATTTGGATGCTGAATTAATGATTGCGGACATAGCTGCACGCAGTGATTTTGAACACCTAGAGCGACTGGAAAAAGTTTGCAAGCATGGTGAAGAGTTAATGAAAAAAGAAGGTCTTCTTACGGATAGTATTGGAGCATTCTGGGGAATTCTTGAAACGAGACCATACATGAGAGCGCTATGTTCTAAACTTCAAGCCTTAATAGAAATGGGCATGATGAAGAAGGCTATTGACGTGGCTGAAGAAATGTTAACGCTATGCGAAAGTGATAATATGGGTATTCGCTTTCAATTGATAAGTTTATATGCATGTTTTGAAGACGCAATGAATGCAAATCGAATTTTGGAAAAGTATCCAAGTCATGCAACGTCAATGCTAATGCCGCTTTCACTGTTATATTTTAAATTGGGTGATTTGGAGCTTTCGAAGAAATATCTAAATACACTCATGGAAATAAACAAAGACTTCAAAGAGTTCTTGAAGTATACAAATAGCTATACAGTACAAAGTTTTTATGATGATGCAATAAGACAGGGTTATAGACCGAATTCAATGGGTGAAATTATTATGTGCTTGATGGATTCTACTTTCCTGTTTGAGCGTGCGGATGCCTATTTCAAATGGGCAAATCAAATATGCAATCCAAAGAAGACGAAGAAAAAGAAGAGTACCACCAAGAAATAAGACAATGTATCTTGTTAATAAAGAAAACGATTGAATCATAATTGAATAGACTGAAAGCCACTACATGGAGAATATCTGAGTGGTGGTTTTTTGATGAGAAATACCTTTTATAGAATTGATTGGAATCACTCTTCTGTATGTTTATTTCAAAAAAGTTGTGGTATTCTAATAATGAAGTTTAAATCGAAAAGGAGTAAAAATATGACAGATTTATCACCACTACAAAAAGCTAGATATCAGTATGCGCCAAAGCTTCCAAAGATGCTAAGAAATGGTATCTCTGAGATTTCAGTTTTGGAAGGGGAAGAGACAACAAGTGTTGCAGATCAGGAAAAGATCAAGGCTTTATTCCCAAATACTTATGGTAAGAAGGAAATTACATTCCAAAAGGGACAAAATACATCTGTAGCGAAGAAGCAGGTTGTAGGTGTTATCCTTTCTGGTGGACAGGCACCTGGTGGACACAACGTAGTGTGCGGTCTATATGATGCTTTAAAGGCAACTAATCCTGAAAACGTATTATATGGATTTAAGAAGGGTCCAAGTGGATTACTTGAAGATGATTATTTAATTTTCGATGATGCGTATATCGATCAGTATAGAAATACTGGTGGATTTGATATCATCGGTTCTGGTAGAACAAAGCTTGAAACAGAAGAGCAGTTTGCAGTTGCGGCTGAAGTTTGTAAGAAGCACGGTATCACAGCGATTGTTATTATCGGTGGTGATGACTCCAATACAAACGCTGCTGTTTTAGCTGAGTACTTTGCAGCACATGATGCTGGTGTACAGGTAATCGGTTGCCCTAAGACAATCGATGGTGACTTAAAGAATGAAGATATCGAATGTTCTTTCGGTTTCGATACAGCTACTAAGACATATAGCGAAGTTATCGGTAACATTGAAAGAGATGCTAACTCTGCTAAGAAGTACTGGCATTTCGTTAAGGTAATGGGACGTTCTGCTTCTCACGTTGCTTTGGAATGTGCATTACAGACACAACCAAACGTTTGCTTGATTTCTGAAGAGGTTGCTGAAAAGAAGATGTCCTTATCACAGATTGCAGACTATATCGCTGATTCTGTAGAAGCTAGAGCTGCTAAGGGTATGAACTTCGGTGTTGCAATTATCCCTGAAGGTGTCGTTGAATTCGTCCCTGAGTTCTCTGCATTAATCGCTGAAATTAATGAATTACTTGCTGGTAGTAAGGCTGAAACATTCAATGCTTTACCAAACTGGAAAGAAAAGTATGCATTTATTGAAAAAGGACTATCTCAGGAAGCAATGTCAGTATTCGCAATTCTTCCAGAAGGAATCCAACAGCAGTTATTCCTTGAAAGAGACCCACACGGAAACGTACAGGTATCTCTCATTGAATCTGAGAAGTTATTCTCTGCTATCGTTAAAGCTAAGTTAGAAGAGAGAAGAGCTGCAGGTTCTTACAAGGGTAAGTTCAATGCATTACACCATTTCTTCGGTTATGAAGGAAGATGCGCATTCCCATCTAACTTTGATGCAGACTACTGCTATTCATTAGGCTACAATGCATTCATGTTGATTCAGTATGGTTATAATGGATACCTGTCAAAGGTTTCTAATCTATCTAAGTCAGCTGATGAATGGGTAGCTGGTGGTATGCCAATCACTAAGATGATGAACATCGAAAGAAGACATGGTGAAGATAAGCCAGTCATCAGAAAGGCTCTTGTTGAACTCGATGGTAAACCATTCAAGTTCTTCGAAGCACACAGAGAGCAGTGGGCTAAGGAAACATGCTACACATACCCAGGTGCGATTCAGTACTATGGACCAGCTGAGGTTTGTGATCTAACAACTAGAACACTAGCTCTTGAAAAGGGTGAATAATTCATATTCAAAGACACAGTAGAAACTCTACTGTGTTTTCATTTGTGTTATAATGCTAAAAATTATATGAGGTTAGTAGTATGAAGAAAGTAAAAACAATCGGAATTATAAGTCTATCCAGTGGTATTCTTGGGGAAGATTTTGTACAACATGAAGTGAAAATTGGGTTAGAACGTTTAGAAAAGCTTGGAATTCAAGTGAAATTCATGGGACATGCATGCAAGTACTTGAAATATATCTCTGAACATCCAGAAGATAGGGCAAGAGATTTATTGAGTGCATTTCAAGATGATTCAATCGATATGATACTTTGTACAATTGGTGGTGACGATACCTATCGTTTACTACCTTATCTTTTTGAACATGATGAATTAAAGAATGCGATAAAAGAAAAGATATTCCTTGGCTTTTCCGATACAACCTTTAATCACTTAATGTTACATAAAGTAGGTCTCAATACATTTTATGGACAAGCATTTCTTCCGGATGTATGTGAATT
>ERZ773003.707-NODE-707-length-23111-cov-12.603791_pt1 | contig 23111 bp, 19 predicted proteins | sample MGYA00580668_ERZ773003 | MGnify/ENA primary metagenome ERZ773003 (study PRJEB29015, sample SAMEA2738002) | human oral metagenome | biome: human oral; feature: human-associated habitat; material: dental | place: China | collected 2126 ... | reverse complement strand
GCCGGAACATCCGGTGGAGCAGGAGCGTATTCAAAGCGACATATTCCATATCTGCAGCAGCTTGCAGATCGTTGTCATAGGTGCGGAAGCAGGTTCTTTGTACAGTTGGGCAAAGGTGGATATGATTTTTTGGCATTTGATTCCAAAGATGTCAACACGCTGACAATAGCAGATTTGGAGCGCATACGAGATGATTTTATAAATGCCGCATATATTTGTTTCTGTGCGGGAGCAGATGGTGTCGAACTACACGGTGCACATGGTTTTTTTCTGAATATGATGACCTCCGCCGAGGCGAACCGACGCAGCGACAAATATGGAGGAGATCTGTATGGGCGGCTGACGTTTGCCCGGGAGATCGTGGGCGGTATTCAAAAATTCGCCGATGACCATTTCATCCTGTCCTATCGAATGGGTTGGACAAATTCACTGGAGGAGGATATTGCAGCAGCGCAGGCGTTCGAGGATATCGGCATCGAAATGCTGCATGTCTCGCACGGGATACCGCAGACACGGAGCTTCCATCTGCCTGCCGATTATGAATATAGCAGCATTGTCTACGCAGGTTCTTCGATCAAGCCGCACATACACATCCCCATCATCACCGTATGGGGGATTGACACGCTTGCACGAGGCAACGTTCTCGTGGAACATAATTCCTGTGATTTTGTCGCCTATGGTAGGGCGTTTCTTGCCGATCCATCATTTGTCGTGCGATCGATGGAGAATATGAATTATCGCCCCTGTCTTGGTTGTAAAACATGTCGATGGTTCACCGATGGCAGGAAATGTCCCGCACGCATTATGCGGAAAAAGAATCCTGCGCGAAGATGATCTTCAAGGCGCGGTTGGCGTTATATGATACGTTCAAATTTTTATGGCTGAGAGAGCCTGCTTGTTGAAGGATGCCTCTCAAACCAACAAACGAGAGCTTCCATTCGCTCTACCTAGCGTCTGGAATCTCTTTTCTTTTGCAAAGAATCATTAGGCAACAAGCCCTCTCCTGTGTTATAATTTTCTTATATTTGAAACGTAGGAGGGAAGGCCGTTGTTTGCAAAGACCTATGGTGCGACGACCCTCGGGATTGATGGACGAATTATTGACGTTGAGGTGGATGTGTCACCGGGGCTGCCGGGGTTTGAGCTGGTCGGGCTTCCCGATACGTCGGTAAAGGAGTCAAAGGAGCGGGTACGGACTGCAATCCGTAACTCGGGCATTCAGCTGCGGCAGGAGCGGGTGACGGTGAATCTTGCACCTGCCGATGTGCGCAAGGACAGCTCGGGGCTTGATCTGCCAATTGCGGTTGGTCTCCTTGCATCCTACGGTATGGTTCCCGAGACGGCGGTGCAGAGCGCACTGTTCTCGGCGGAGCTTTCTCTCGATGGGAACTGCCGTCCGATCAGCGGCATCCTTCCAATGGCGATTACGGCGCGTGAGCACGGCCTGACGGAGTTTTACGTTGCACCTTCGAATGCAGACGAGGCACTCCTGATTGACGGGCTGAAGGTCTATGCGGTCGAGAATCTGGCGCAGCTTGTGCGTCATCTGACGGGCGTGGAAATGCTTTCTCCCGCCGTGCCGCAGCGGACAGAAAAACCACAGGACGCCGTTTTCTCGGATGACTTTGCGGACGTACAGGGGCAGTATCAAGCGAAGCGTGCGCTTGAGATTGCAGCGGCAGGAGGGCACAATGTCCTCATGGTCGGCGTGCCCGGCTCGGGCAAGACGATGTTGGCACGCCGGATGCCTTCGATCCTGCCGGAGCTGACGAAGGAAGAAGCCATCGAGATTACGAAGATTTACAGCATCTCGGGGCTGCTCGGCAAGGATACGGGGCTTGTGACGACGCGTCCCTTCCGCAGTCCGCACCATACATCCTCGACGGTGGCGATGATCGGCGGCGGCAGCATCCCGCGTCCGGGCGAGGTGACGCTCTCGCATCACGGCGTGCTGTTTCTCGACGAACTGCCGGAGTTCGGCAAGTCGACGCTGGAAGTTCTGCGCCAGCCGTTGGAGGACGGCGCTGTGACCGTGGCACGTGTCAATGCGACGCTGACATTTCCCTCTCGTATCATTTTGGTCGTGGCAATGAATCCTTGTCCGTGCGGCTATTTTGGCGATAAGGAGAAGAGCTGCGACTGCACGCCGAACGAGATCAAACGCTACACGCGGAAGATTTCGGGGCCGCTGCTCGACCGCATCGACATTCATGTCCATGTGCCGCGCGTCAAGTACGAGGATATGACATCTGTGGCGAAGGCGGAATCTTCGGCTGTGATTCGGGAGCGCGTCTTGGCTGCGCGAGAGATTCAGATGGAGCGCTTGCAGGAATGGGGCATATTCTGCAACGCGCAGATGAGTCATGCGATTTTGAAAAAGACGTGCACCCTTGAACCTGATGCACAAAATCTCTTGGCACAGGCATTCCAAGTCATGAATTTGTCGGCACGCTCGTATGACCGTATCATCAAGGTCGCACGCACGATTGCCGATCTTGACGGGGCGGCGACGATCGAGGCGAAGCATGTGGGAGAAGCTATACAGCTCAGGGACGATGTGGGGCTGAATGTGGAGTGATGAGGAAGTCATGTTGATGGAGGAAGGTTTATGGCATCGACGAAAGAGTATCTGGAGTTCGTATTGGAACAGCTATCCAGTTTGGAAGATATTTCCTATCGTGCTATGATGGGCGAGTACATCCTATATTATAAGAAAAAAATCTTCGGAGGAATTTACGATGATCGATTCCTTGTGAAGCCGGTCGAGGCAGCTGTTGTGCATATGCCGGATGCAGCGTATGAACTGCCTTATGAGGGGGCGAAGGAAATGCTGTTGGTGGATCGTTTGGATGATAAGGCGTTTTTGAGTGAGTTGGTGCGTGCGATGTATGAGGAGCTGCCCGCGCCGAGAGAGAAAAAGAAATGAAATATTGCTCTATCCGTAAAATAGTGATATAGTGATAGCGAAAGAGTCGATGATTACTGTATTCTGGGAGGAAACAGATGTTTAATTTCAAGAACAAGGACTCGGAGTTTTTCGACTTGTTCCTCGAAAGCGCCCAGTATTTCCATAAATGCGCTGTGATGATGGATGAGGTCATGCAGGACTACAGCAAGGCGGAAGCGAAGATGCGCGAGATCATCGATCTTGAGCATGAGGCCGATGCCGTCAATGACAGGATTATTGACAAGCTCAACCAGACATTCATCACGCCGATCGATCGTGAGGATATCTATGCACTCGCCAACGGCTTGGACGATGGCGTTGATTTCCTGCAGGGCACGCTGCAGCGCGTCGTCATGTATCATATCGCTGGTGTTCGTGACAGCGCGATCGCCCTCACGAAACTCCTCATCGAATGTACGGAGGAGATGATGAAGGCGTTCAAGCTCTTGAAACATGTGAAAAAGAACCAGAATGAGATCTTAAAGTGTACGCACCGCATCAGCAGTTTGGAGAGCGAAGGGGATCGCGTCTATCGCAATGAGGTCGCCAATCTCTTTGAGAATCTCAAAGATCCCATCGAACTCATCAAATGGAAGGATCTTCTGGAATATCTGGAGGATACACTCGATCATTGCGAGAAGGTCGCGGACATGGTGCGCGGCGTGGTGATGAAGTATGCATGAGCTGCAGTTTCTTATACTGACGGTTATCGTGCTTGCCTTGCTGTTTGACTTCATCAATGGTTTTCATGATACGGCAAATGCCATCGCCACGTCCGTTTCGACACGCGCCATCAAGCCCGCACATGCCATCATCATGGCGGCTGCTTTAAACTTCCTCGGTGCGATTTACAGCACGGGCGTTGCAAAGACGATTGGCGGCGACATCGTTGCGAGCGCGGAAATGGTTGATGAACATATCATCATAGCAGCTCTCATGGGATCGATCGTTTGGAATCTTTTCACTTGGTATGTGGCGATGCCAAGCAGCTCTTCACATGCGCTGGTCGGCGGTATTATCGGTGCGGTGCTCGTTTCCACGGGAAGCACGGGATTGAATTTCATAGGTATAGGCAAGATCGTCCTGTCGTTGATCGCGTCGCCGCTCTTGGCGATTTTTTCCGGCTTCATTGTCATGACAGTGCTCTTTCTGTTGTTTGGCCGCTTCGCACCGTCGGCGCTCAACGGGCGCTTCAAAAAGATGCAGATTCTTTCGGCTGCGACCATGGCTTTTTCACATGGCTCGAACGATGCGCAGAAGTCGATGGGTATCATCACTCTGGCGTTGCTTTCTGGCGGCTATCTGTCGAGCTTTGAGGTTCCCGATTATGTGAAGTTCCTATGCGCGGCGGCGATGGCGTGCGGCACGGCGCTCGGCGGCTGGCGCATCATCCGCACGATTGGCGGTAAGATCTTCAAACTTGAGCCGATCAGCGGCTTTGCTGCCGATCTCAATTCGTCCATCGTCATCTTTTCAGCGACGCTTTTGCATCTGCCCGTCAGTACGACACATGTTGTTTCCGGATCGATCATGGGCGTCGGCACGGCGAAGCGCATTCGCGCCGTGCGTTGGGGTGTCGCACAGCAGATGCTTGTGGCATGGGTGCTGACGATTCCGTGTACGGCTGTCATGGGGGCATTGGCATATCAGATTGTTCTTTGGATTTTCTAGGAAATTATTACTCATGAATTCTTATGTTGCTGTCAATGGCTGGAAATGGACGCTTTCGGCGTGCTTTTCAGCCGTTTCTTTTTATAGGGATCCCTTATAGTTTGCCGTTTGACTGTACAGGATGGTAGGAGGAAGAGATATGCGCTGGGAGAAAGGAAAGGGGCGGGAGATTCCTGCCGAAATGACACTGTTGGAGCTTGCGCAGGAGGTGCAGAAAAAAGAGGAGCCTCTTATCGTGGCAGCACGTGTGGATAATGTGCTGCGCGATTTGCAGACGTCTGTCGGAGATTTTCATACGATCGAGCTTGTTAATACGAGAAGCGAGTTCGGACGGCGCATCTATCGCCGATCCGTGGTATTCTTGCTCATCATGGCGGTGCGGGAGCTTTATCCCGAGGCGGAAGTCGTCGTGCAGTTTACAGCGCACAAGGGGCTTTATTGCGCAATACAGTCGCCGTTCGATGTGACGGAGAGCGTGGTGCGTGAGTTGGAGCAGCGCATGCGCGAGATTGTCGCAGAGAACCGTCCGATCGTCAAGAAGCGCCTGCAGCGAGAGGAAGTCGTGCAGCTCTTCAAAAAATCAGAGCAGATTGAAAAGGCGAATCTCGTCATGTCTCTTGAGACAGAGAAGGCAAGCCTTTACTACTGCGGCGAGTTTTATGACTATCTGTTCGGTCCGATGGTGTCTGCGACGGGCGTTTTGGATAAGTTTGCTCTCGATGCCATGCCGGGCGGCGTGCTGCTGCGCACGCCGGAGCCGAGCGCGCCTGAGATCGTGCCTGCGTTTAAGGCGCAGCCGAAGTTTGGCAGCATCCTCATGGAGGCGGAGCGCTGGGCGAGTGTCCTGCACTGCGACTATGTATCTGATCTCAACCGTTATATCCGTCGCGGTGAGGTGGCTGACATCATCCATGTATCGGAGGCTCTGCACGAAAAGAAGATTGCCGAGATTGCCGATCATATTGCATCGAACATCAAGGAACTGCGTCTCATCTTGATTGCGGGGCCGTCGTCTTCGGGCAAGACCTCGTTCGCTCAGCGCCTGCGCATCCAGCTTCGCGTCAACGGCATCGAGCCGGTTTCCATCTCGCTTGACGACTACTTCCGCAACTGGGAGGATACGCCGCGCACGAAGGACGGGGCGTATGACTTTGAAAATATCGGCGCACTCGATGTCGAGTTGTTCAATGACCATCTCGTGCGCTTGCTGAATGGCGAGGAAGTCATCCTGCCGCATTACAACTTCCTCACGGGGAAACGCGAGGTGGGATCGGAGCATCTTTCCATCGCGCCGACATCGCCGTTGATCGTCGAGGGCATCCATGGCCTCAACGAGGCATTGACCGCCTCTGTGCCGCGAGGCAAGAAGTTTAAAATCTACATCAGCGCTTTGACGCAGCTCAATATCGACGCGCACAACCGCATACCGACGACAGATGCACGGCTTCTGCGCCGCATGGTGCGCGACTATCAGTTCCGTGGCGCCTATGCCTTGAAGACTTTACGTCAGTGGCCCGATGTGCGGGCGGGGGAGGAGAAGAATATCTTTCCATTTCAAGAGGAGGCGGATGCGATGTTCAATTCGGCTCTGATTTATGAGCTTGCTGTATTGAAGCGCTACGCCGTGCCGCTTCTTGAGATGGTACCGCGTGATGTGCCTGAGTACACCAAGGCGAACCGCTTGCTCGATTTCTGCCGCTGCTTTTCTGACATCACGGAGGAATACGACATTCCGAACAATTCGCTCCTGCGCGAATTCATCGGTAAATCGATCTTCTTCAAATAGGAAAGGGAAAGTGAAGAAGGGGTTAAATGACACGGTTCTAAATGACAAATGGGCTCCACAGACTCGAAAGAGTCTGCGGAGCCCATTCTGCGATAAGTTATACGCACAAACGCCCACTTTGTGGACAGTCGTCGCCGTCTTTAATGAAAATTTGCCAATTGGTCTGCACCCTTCGGGCTTGGCTTCTTGGACTTTCGCCGTCAATTTATTTACAAATGATTATATGGGATATTCCTATGCCGCGCAGTAAAGCGGAATTAAGAACAGAATCATTCGCGTGCAACGAAGAAGTGACTTCCATGCATCAGGATTTCGCATTTTGTCGCAGCCCCTTTTTCTTTTGCATTTTTGCGTGTTCGTCGAGGATTTTCTGCATGGCGTCCGCCTTCTTTTCGACGCGCTTCTCGTAGTACCAGGCGCCGATGACGAGGAGGACGGCTGCGATACATACGAGGACGAGACGCGTTGGGTCTGGGTTCTTGAGAACGGTATCGTGTCCGATGATCGCCTCGATGGCGGTTGAGGGAAATTTGCCGACGAAGGAGGAGATGACGTAGTCCCTAAGACTGATGGCGCTCAGGGCGCCGAGCGCGTTCAGGAGTGCCGATGGGACATAGGGCACCATGCGTGCGATGAGCATGACGGTGAAGCCGTTCTTGCCGCTGTAGGCGTCGACCTTCTTGAGCCTCGGGTGCTTGGCAATCAGCTGTTCTGCCGAGGCGCGGAAGAGAAAGCGCAGCAGCAGGAAGCTGATCGTGACGCCGACGGTCTCGGCGATGACGGAGAGGACGATGCCGGGCACAATGCCGAAGATCAGGGTGTTCGCTGTGGAGAAGATGATGGCGGGCGGAAAGCCGATGGCATTGACGAAGAGCACGAGCCAGAAGCTGAAGAACATGGCCCAAGAGCCGAAAGAACGGATGTATTCTGCCGTCGAAAGGAGATCGCCGCTCCTTAAGACCTGCCAGAGTTCGGGAAAAAACGTTGGATTGGCAAGGTGGATTGCATAGAGGAGAGCGCACGAGAGGAAGATGGCGACGAGCTTGACGATGTTCATGGGATTCTTGAGCATGGACGGCCTCCTTCGATCCAATAGAAAGGACGGCTTCATTATAGCAGAGATTCGTTGGTTTTGCACGCGGCAAACCGCGAGCATCGAATGAATAATCCGTGGGAGAAATGCTTGTATTTCCCATTTGAGTATGGTATCATGAATAGTATGGCAAAATGGGATTGCAAGGGGGATGCCCTTGCTTTTGTCCCTTGGAAACCATCGATGAAGGAACATTTAGGAGGGTATTTCATACTATGAAGGTTACTGCAGAGAAGATGGATAACCACGAGGTCGTGCTGACAATAGAGGTAGAAGCGGAGGTCTTGAAGAAGGCCGAGGCGAAGGCTTGCAAGGATCTTGCGAACCGCGTGAGCATCCCGGGCTTCCGCAAGGGCAAGGCGCCGCGCCATATCATCGAGCAGCGCATCGGCAAGCAGGCGATTCTTGATACGGCATTTGACGCCGTGGCGGACAAGGCGTTTGCCGACGCCCTGAAGGAGCAGGACGTGACGCCTGTTTCGCGCCCCGATATCGAGGTCGTGACACTGGAAGAGGGAAAGGATGTCGTCTTCAAGGCACGCTTCACGGCAAAGCCCGAGGTAACGCTCGGCGAGTACAAGGGTATCCAGGTTGAAAAGAAGGTCGATGAGATCACGGATGAGGACATCGACAAGGAAATTGAGAGCATGCGTCGTCGCCGCAGCCAGATGGTCGATGCCGCCGAGGGCGCTGAGGTCAAGAGCGGCGACCTCGTGACGCTCGATTTCAAGGGCTTCGTTGACGGAGAGGCATTTGAAGGCGGCGAGGGCAAGGACTATCCGCTCGAAATCGGCTCGAACCGCTTCATCCCGGGCTTCGAGGATCAGCTCATCGGTGCGAAGGTCGGCGAGGCACGCGACGTCAACGTGACGTTCCCCGAGGAGTACCACTCGAAGGATCTCGCAGGAAAGCCCGCGAAGTTCGAGTGCACGATTCACAGCATCAAGGAGCGTCAGCTGCCTGAACTCGACGATGAGTTTGCCAAGAAGGTCAGCAAGTTCCAGACGGTCGAAGAGCTTCGTGCCGACATCCGCAAGAACCTTGAGCATGCCGCGCAGCAGAAGGCAGATAACGACTACAAGGTCGCCGTCATCGAGAAGGCGACGGAGAACATCACGGTCGACATTCCTGCCGTCATGATCGAGAACCGCGTGACGATGATGATTCAGGAGATGGCGATGCGCCTGGAGCAGCAGGGCATGAAGCTTGAGCAGTACCTGCAGTACGCAGGCACCGACCTCAACCAGATTCGCGAGCAGTACAAGAAGACAGCTGAGGAAAACGTCAAGACCGACCTCATGCTGGAAGCTGTAGCGAAGGCCGAAGACATCAAGGTCGAAGGCAAGGATCTCGACGATGAGGTTGCAGCGATGGCGCTGACCTACGGCGCGACGCCGGCGCAGGTCCGGAAAGTCGTCAAGGAGCAGGGACGCATCGGCGATCTCATCACGACGGTTCTCAGAAAGAAGACGTCGCAGTTCATCTTGGACAACGCCGCGAAGTGATGTCACGTTCTTTCACGGTCGTTGACGTCGTCATATATGGAGTGATTGCATGAACAGCTATATGAACAGTTATGTTCCCATGGTGGTCGAGCGGTCGAATCGAGGAGAGCGCGCCTACGATATTTATTCGCGACTCTTGAAGGATCGTATCGTCTTCGTCGGCGGGCCGATCGACGACAACGTCGCGAATGTCGTCGTCGCGCAGCTCCTCTTCCTTGAGTCGGAAGATCCCGATAAGGACATCCACCTTTACATCAACAGCCCGGGCGGCGTCGTGACGGCAGGTCTTGCCATCTACGACACGATGCAGTACATCCGCCCCGACGTGTCGACGATCTGCATCGGGCAGGCGGCGAGCATGGGCTCTTTGCTCCTGACGGCGGGCGCGAAGGGCAAGCGCTACGCGCTTCCTCTGGCACGCATCATGATTCATCAGCCTTTGGGCGGTGCACAGGGACAGTCGACGGACATCCAGATTCAGGCGAAGGAGATTCTGCGCCTCAGGGAAGTTGGCAACGACATCCTCGCCAAGCACACGGGGCAGCCGCGTGAAAAGCTTATCGCCGACACGGAGCGTGACAATTTCATGACGGCAGAGGAGGCGAAGGAATACGGTCTCATCGACGAGGTCATCACGCGTCCTGTCAAAATTGAGAAGCCCAAGAAGTAAGAGGTGGTATCATGCTGAAGTTTGGGGATGAAAAGGGCCAGCTCAAGTGCTCCTTCTGCGGCAAGTCGCAGGAGCAGGTAAGAAAGCTCGTGGCAGGCCCAGGCGTCTACATCTGCGATGAATGCATCGAACTTTGCAACGAGATCATCGAGGAAGAGTTCAGTGAAGATATCGAAGTGGAGCTCAAGGATGTGCCGAAACCGAAGGAGATTCGCCAGATCCTCGACCAATACGTGATTGGGCAGGAGGAGGCGAAGAAATCGCTTTCCGTTGCCGTTTACAACCACTACAAGCGAATCAATCGCACGCAGGGCAAGGCAGACGAGGTCGAGCTGCAGAAGTCGAACATTCTCATGATCGGCCCGACGGGCAGCGGCAAGACGCTCTTGGCGCAGACGCTCGCCAAGATCCTCAACGTACCGTTCGCCATTGCCGATGCGACGTCTCTGACGGAAGCCGGCTACGTCGGCGAGGATGTGGAGAATATCCTCTTAAAGCTCATACAGGCGGCTGACTACGATGTGGAGAAAGCGGAGAAAGGCATTATCTACATCGATGAGATCGACAAGATCGCACGCAAGTCGGAGAATCCGTCCATCACGCGCGATGTCTCGGGCGAGGGCGTGCAGCAGGCGCTCCTCAAAATCTTAGAGGGCACGGTGGCTTCCGTACCGCCGCAGGGTGGGCGCAAGCATCCGCACCAGGAACTCATTCAGATCGACACGACGAATATCCTGTTCCTGTGCGGCGGCGCATTCGACGGCATCGAGAAGATCATCGAGGCGCGTCTTGGCAAAAAGAACATGGGCTTCGGCGCGGAAATCGAGTCGAAGGTGGAGCGCAATATCGGGGAAACGTTGCGCCACATCCTGCCGGAGGATTTGCTGAAGAACGGCTTGATTCCCGAGTTCATCGGGAGACTTCCGATCGTTGTGACGCTCGAAGCGCTCGATGAAGATACGCTCGTACGCATCCTGACCGAGCCGAAGAACGCGCTCATCAAGCAGTATCAGAAGCTCTTGGAGATGGACGGCGTGAAGCTCGATTTCGATGAGGAGGCGCTTCATCTGATTGCAAAGGAAGCCTTGAAGCGAAAGACGGGGGCGCGAGGTTTGCGCTCGATCATCGAGAGCATCATGCGCAACGTCATGTACGAGGTGCCGTCGGTCGACGGGGCTTCGCACTGTCGCGTCACGAAGGAGGTCATTTCGGACAAGAAGGATCCTGTGCTGACGATTGACAAGGCGAAGGCGAAGACGAAAGGCACGGACAAGGAAGCATCGGCTTGAGCATCGAAAGGGGGCGCTGCGGCAAGAAGCGTCCCCTTTTTTCTATATTCAGGAGGATTGTTTATGTCGGAAATACGTAAGCTGCCGCTCCTGCCTCTGCGTGGAATGATTGTGTTTCCATTCATGATCATCCATCTCGACGTTGGCAGGGAGCGCTCCGTGGCAGCCTTGGAGGAAGCGATGGTGCGCGATCGCCAGATCCTGCTCGTGGCGCAGAAGAATGCCGAGACCGATGAGCCGGGAGAGAAAGATCTCTACGATGTCGGCACGATCGCCGAGGTGCGCCAATTGCTGAAGCTTCCGGGCGGCGCTCTGCGCGTGCTTGTCGAGGGGCAGAAGCGTGCGGCAATCGAAGCGTATGAAGAGCTGGAAACCTTTGCCGAGGTGACGGTCGTCGAATACGCCGAGGTCGTGGAGGAATCCATGGAGATGGAGGCTCTGACACGCGCCGTCGTGCACGAATTCGAACAATGGGTGAAACTCAGCAAGAAGATTCCCGCCGAGACGCTTGTCTCCGTGGCGATTCTCGATGATGCGGGACGCTTGGGCGACCTCATCGCGAGCCACTTGAGTCTCAAGGTTGAGGACAGGCAGGCGCTCCTTGAGCAGATCAACATCAAGAATCGCATGGAGCTTCTCTACAAGATTCTGGCGCGTGAGCTTGAAGTGCTTGAGATGGAGCGCAAGATCGGCATGCGCGTGCGCAAGCAGATGGAAAAGATCCAGAAGGATTATTATCTGCGTGAACAGATCAAGGCGATTCAAAAAGAGCTGGGTGACGAGGACGACAAGGCGGCGGACATTGAAGCGTACCGCAAGAAGCTCGCCGAGGGCGGCTATCCCGAGGACGTGCAGAAAACGATCGAGAAGGAAATCCACCGCATGGAGGGGCAGGCGAGCATGTCCGCCGAAATGGGCGTCATACGCACCTATATCGAGACGTTGCTTGAACTTCCGTGGGCGACTTCCTCGGAGGACAACATTGACATCAAGGCGGCGGAAGCAGTCTTGAACGAGGATCACTACGGACTCAAGAAGGTCAAGGAGCGCATCCTCGAATACCTCGCCGTCCACCAACTCACGAAGGCACAGCATGCGCCGATCCTGTGCCTCGTAGGCCCGCCGGGTGTCGGCAAGACGTCTCTGGCAAGCTCCGTGGCGCGGGCGACGGGCAGGAAGTTCGTGCGTGCGTCTCTGGGCGGCATCCGTGACGAGGCGGAGATTCGCGGACATCGCCGCACCTACGTCGGTGCAATGCCGGGACGCATCATGGAAGGGCTGCGCAAGGCGGGCACGAAGAATCCCGTATTCCTGCTCGACGAAGTGGACAAGATCGCCATGGACTACAAGGGCGATCCGTCGGCGGCGCTCCTCGAAGTGCTCGATCCCGCGCAGAACACGACGTTCAGCGATCATTACGTCGAGCTTCCCTTCGATCTCTCCGAGGTTCTTTGGATCGTCACGGCGAACAGTCTCGCGAATATCCCGCGCGCCCTGCGCGACCGCATGGAGATCATCACGCTGTCGAGCTACACCGAGCAGGAGAAGCTGGAGATCGCCAAGCGCTATCTCGTCGGACGCCAGCGCACGGCGAACGGCCTGAAGGCGCGTGACCTGCAATTTGGCGAAGGCGTCATCGAGAAGATGATCGTCGAGTACACGCGCGAATCGGGCGTGCGCGAGCTTGAGCGCACGATCGGCCATGTATGCCGCAAGGCGGCACGGCTCATCGTCGAGGGCGAGAAGAAGTCCGTGCGCGTGACGAAGAAGAATCTCAGAGACTTCTTGGAACGTCCAAAGTTTCTCAGGAAGAAGGCAGAGAAGAAGCCCGAAGTCGGCGTGGCGACAGGCATGGCATGGACGGAGGTCGGCGGCGACATCCTGCCGACGGAGGTCACGGTGCTCGCGGGCAAGGGCAAGCTGATTTTGACGGGTCAGCTCGGCGACGTCATGCAGGAGTCCGCGCGCGCGGGGCTTTCCTACATTCGCAGTCGACAGGAGAAATTCGGCATTGACGGCGACTTCTACGAGAAGCGTGACATCCACATCCATCTGCCTGAGGGCGCGATTCCAAAGGACGGCCCGTCGGCGGGCATCACGATGGCGACGGCGATGATTTCGGCGCTGACGGGGCAGAAGGTCCGAAGCGATGTCGCCATGACGGGCGAGATCACGCTGCGCGGACGCGTGCTTGCCATCGGCGGGCTGAAAGAGAAGGTCTTGGCGGCGTACCGCGAAGGCATGACGCGCATCGTGCTGCCGAAGGAGAATGAGCGCGACATCGAAGACATTCCGCAGGAGGTGCGCGAAAAGCTCGCCTTCGTGCCCGTGGAAACGATGGACGAGGTTCTTGCTGAGGCGCTCGTGCCGCAAAAGGGGGGCGCACATGCCGGATAGGGTTACGATCACGCAGGGCAAGTACATTGCCTCCGCCGTAAAGAAGGAGCAGTACCCCGAAGTGCGTCGCAGGGAGATCGTCTTCATCGGACGCTCGAACGTTGGCAAGTCGTCGCTCATCAACTCGCTCGCACGCACGAAGAATCTCGCTCGCGTCTCGGGACAGCCCGGCAAGACACAGACAATCAACTTCTACGAGCTTGGCGCGAAGATTGAGGGGGAAGACGAGCGGTGCGACTTCTACCTCGTCGATCTGCCGGGCTACGGCTACGCGCGCACGGCGAAGAAGAACCGCAAGATTTGGTCGCGCTTCATCGAGGCGTACCTGCTGCAAAGCGAGGATTTACAGTTCGTTTGCCAACTCATGGACATCCGACACGAACCCATGGCTTCGGATATCGAGATGTTCCAATGGCTGGTGGCGAAGGGACTGCCCGTGCTCGTCATAGCGACGAAGGCGGACAAGTTGAGCCGCAACGAGCAGAAGAAGAGCATCGCTGCCATGCGAAAGGCGCTCGGCGTCGCGGAGCTTGATATTCTGCCGTATTCTTCGGTAAAAAATGAAGGGCGTTCAGAATTGCTTGACGCGATAGCGAACGTTCTGATAGAATAAAGGAAGGGTGTATTGCCAGAAATTCCCCAGAGAAAATGAGGGTGAAAATATGTTGACAGCTTTTGACAAGAAGCTCCTCAACGTCTTGCAGGCCGGCTTGCCCATCAGCAGCCGGCCTTTTGCTGACTTGGCGCAAGGCTTGGAGTCGGACGAGAAGACCGTTCTTTCGCGCGTGAAGGAACTCAAGGAGCAAGGGTATCTGCGCCGCATCGGGCCGTTTTTCGACTCGGCGAAGATGGGCTACCGCGGCACGCTCGTGGCGCTTCGCGTGAAGCCCGAGGCGATGAAAAGCGTGGCGGAGGCCGTGAATCGCCATGTGGGTGTGACGCACAACTACGAGCGTGAGGGAAGGTACAACCTTTGGTTCACGCTGCTCACGCCGAACGAGGAAATGCGCCGCAGGATTCTCGCGGAGATTCGAGCGCTTCCCGGGGTCGAGGCTCTGTTGAACCTTGCCTCGCACAAGAAGTACAAGGTCAACGTGCAGTTCAAGCTCGGATAGGGGGGCGTCACGATGGAAATGCTCGATGAAATCGACAGGAAGATCACGCGTGCCATGCAGGGGGATTTCCCGCTTGTGGAAGAACCGTACAAGGAGATCGCCGCCAAGGTAGGCATCGGAGAGGAAGAGCTTCTGCTTCGTCTGCGCCGTTTCAAGGAAAACGGACAGATCCGCAAGATGGGAGCCGTGCTTCAGCATCGCGCGGCGGGCTTCACGGCAAACGTTCTGTGCGCATGGGTCGTGCCGCCCGAGCGCATGGACGAGATCGCGCGATGTATGTGCGAAAGCCCTGCGGTGTCGCATTGCTACGACCGCGATACGGCGGAAGATTGGCCGTACAACGTCTACACGATGATTCATGCGAAGAGCCGCGCCGAGTGTGAGGAGATCGCCGCTGCGCTCGCGGCAGAGTGCGGTCTTGAAGAGCACGTCATGCTCTACTCCGTCAAAGAGTGGAAGAAGACGAGCATGCGTTATTTCTGTGAAAATGAAGAGGGTTTGGCATAATGGTATCGGAAAAGATGCGGGAACTCGGCACGAAGAAGTCGACGATCCGCGAGATCTTTGAGTACGGCAGGAAGCGAGCGCAGGAGGTGGGGGAGGAAAACATCTGCGATTTCAGCCTCGGCAATCCCAATGTCCCTGCGCCCGATTTCATCAAGCAGGCGGTTCTTGCAATCATGACGGAGATGGAGCCGCAGGCGGTGCACGGCTACACCATTGCGCCGGGCAATCCCGCCGTGCGCGAAACGCTTGCCGCGAGTATCAACGAGCGCTTCGGCACGCACTTTTCGGGCAGGAACCTCTTCATGACGGCGGGCGCGGCGGCGGCGATCACCGTGTGCTTCAAGGCGCTCGCCGAGGAGGGCGACGAGTTCATCGCCTTTGCGCCGTTCTTTCCCGAGTATCGCTGCTTTGTCGAGTCCGTCGGCGCGAATCTTCGCGTCGTGCCCGCCAAGACGGAGGATTTTCAGATTGACTTCGTCGCCTTGGAGGAGCGTCTTTCGCCCAGGACGAAGGGCGTCATTGTCAATTCGCCGAACAATCCGAGCGGCGCCGTATACTCTGAGAAGACGATCAAAGAACTTGCCGCACTCCTTCGCAAGAAGCAGCAGGAATACGATCATCCGATCTTCCTCATTTCCGATGAGCCGTACCGCGAGATCGCTTACGGCTGCGAGGTGCCGTACATCACGAAGTATTACGAGAATACGCTCGTCTGCTATTCGTACAGCAAGTCCTTCTCGCTTGCAGGAGAGCGCATAGGCTACATCGTCGTGCCTGATGAGGTCGCGGATTTTTCGAGTGTCTACGGCGCTGTCGCAGGTGCGGCGCGCGTCCTCACGCATGTGAATGCGCCATCTTTGTGGCAGCTCGTCGTCGCGCGCTGCGCGAGGCTGCCCTCGGATATAACGCCGTACGAGAAGAACGGCACGATGCTCTACGAGGGACTCGTGCGCGCGGGCTTCTCGTGTGTCAAGCCGCAGGGCGCGTTCTATCTCTTCCCGCGGTCGTTGGAGGCGGACGACTATGCCTTCTGCGAGCGCGCCAAGAAGTACGACCTCCTGCTCGTCCCCGGCACGGACTTCGGCTGCCCCGGACACTTCCGCGCGTCCTACTGCATCAAGGAGCAGACGATCGAACGCTCTCTGCCGCTCTTTGAGAAGCTGGCGAAAGAATACGGCGTTTGAAATCGGTCGGCATAAAATAAAGAGGGTTCGGAGCACCTGGCAGGTGTTCTGAACCCTCTTTGAATCATGATATGGGAAGGTACATCTATATGTAATAGTCTATATATGCTAGCATATATAGACAGTTGTATAAGTGCGGCATTTTATGTATAATGTACCCGATGATATACTTTCAAGGAAGCGCTGAAATGATCGGCGCTTCGATAAGAACCAAGGAGGGAAAGCGATGCGACGATATACATCCCTGCTCCTCGTGGCGTTCATGCTGGTTCTTTTGATCGCGACGATTTCGGACAATTTGGCGGGGCATGCGGACAGGACGCGGCGGGAGCGGCCTCAGCAGTCCGTCACGGTATATACGACCTTGCCGCCCGAGCATGCGGGAATCCTTGCTGAAGGATACGAAAAGGCAAAGCGCGTGCAGGTGAACTTCGTTCCCGTAAGTTCGGCCGAGGTCTTGCAGAAGCTGCACCAGGATGCCGCGATCGGCAAGGACGGGGCGGATCTCGTGCTCGCCGATCGTGCGACATTGGAGAAGGCGGCGGCAGACGGTGCTCTGCAGCCGTACGTTTCGGAGAGCACGGACTCGGTCAGCGCGTCCTTCAAGGATGCGTCTGCTGCGTGGACGGGCATCTGGTACGATCCCGTCGTATTCTGCGCCAACCGCGACTATGTGCGTACTGTGCCGCGCGTGCCCAATACGTGGACGGAACTTGCCACGATGCAGGGGATGCGCGTCGGCATTACCGACTTTTTTGCGGCGGATGCGTCGGCGAATCTCTTCTTCTCCATGATGTCGCAGTTCGGCGATGCGGCGACGTATGACATCCTGCGCGGCATACAGCCCAAGGTCGTGCAGTATTCCAAATACCTTTCGACGCCCGTGCGCATGGCGGGCATGGGCGAGGTCGACATTTCCGTCGCCGTGCAGAGCGAGGTCATGCGCTACATCCATCAGGGCTATCCCTTGCAGATCATCTACCCCGAGGACGGCACGGCGTACACGCTGACGGGCGTGGGACTGGTCGAGGGAGCAAAGAACGAGGAGCAGGCGGAGGCCTTTGCGGAGTGGCTGCTGAGCGATGAAGCGCAGCTCACCCTGCAGAGCCGGGAGTTCTTCTTCGTGCCGCTCAATCCTGTGACGATCGCCTATAAGTCTTTTCCAGGGAAAGACGTCGTGCTCTTTTCCAGGCCGCAGGATTTCAGCCCGAGCCAGCGTCACGATCTCTTGGATCGTTGGGTGAAGGAAGTGCGGCTGCAGTAAAAGATGATGGTGGGAGGAATCCTTGGATTCCTCCCCTTATGCTTGATATACCTTGAGGGGGAAATTTTTTGAAAGCAGGATTCATCAGCCTCGGCTGCGCCAAGAATCTCGTCGATACGGAAGTCATGCTCGGCATCTTGCAGGACAACGGCATCGAGCTTACGCCCGATCCGGCAGAAGCGGAGATCATCATCGTCAATACATGCGCTTTCATCCAGTCGGCGAAGGAGGAATCCATCACGACGGTGCTCAATATGGCGGAGTACAAGGAAACGGGCTGCTGTCGTTCGCTCATCATCGCAGGCTGTCTCGGGGAACGCTATCATCAGGAGCTTTTGGACGACATGCCCGAGGCCGATGCCATCATCGGCACGGGTGCATGGAACCGCATCATGGAGGCGGTGCGTGAGACTCTGGCGGGCAACCGCATCGTTTTGGCAGGAGAGAATGAGATTGTCTACGATGCGAAGACGCCGCGTATTCTGACGACGCCTGTCTATACGGCTTATGTGAAGATCGCCGAAGGCTGCGACCATCGCTGCGCCTTCTGTGCCATTCCGCTGATTCGCGGACGCTTTCGCAGCCGACCGATGGACGACATCAAGCGCGAGGTCACACGCCTTGCCGCCGAGGGCGTCCGGGAAATTATACTCGTCGCGCAGGATTCGACGTATTACGGCAAGGACATCTACGGCGAGCCGTCCTTGGCGCGTCTCTTGCAGGAGCTTGTGAAAATCGAGAAGGTCGAGTGGCTGCGTGTGCTCTACTGCTATCCGAAGAATTTCACTGATGAACTCATCACGACGATTGCGCAGGAGCCGAAGATATGCAAGTACGTCGACTTGCCGCTGCAGCATGCGCACAATTCGATTTTGAAGTCGATGCGCCGCCCCGATACGCAGGAGGAGGTCGTGACGCTTCTCGAAAAGATTCGCGCACGCATACCGAACGTCGCCATTCGATCGACCTTCATCGTAGGGTTTCCAGGCGAGACGGATGCGCAGTACCAGACGCTGCGCCGCTTCCTCATCGAGCAGCGCTTCGAGAAAGTGGGGATCTTCACCTACTCGCAGGAGGAGGATACGCCAGCGGCTTCCATGCCGCGCCAAGTGCTCGAGAATGTCGTGCAGGAGCGCTACCATGATCTCATGAGCGTGCAGTGTAAGATTTCGGAAGAACTGAACCAGGGGCTTGAGGGCAAGGAGCTTGACGTACTCGTCGAAGGCCGCGACGAGGAGCAGCCGAATCTTGCCTTCGGGCGCTCCTATCGCGAAGCGCCGGGCGTCGATGGACAGATCTTCATCGAAGGCGATGCGGCGAGCCGACCGGGCGACATCGTGCGCGTGCGCATCGTGCAGGGATTCACCTACGATGCGGTCGGTGAGCTTGTCGATTGAGGATACGGTTTGTACGATGTATGGGCGGCGGCGCTTAGGAGACGAAAGGCGGCAGGATTTTGGAAGGGTGTGCAGGCATGGCTGAGGAAAAGGAGTCGTTGGAGGCGCTTGTCGGACGACTGCTGCGTGAGTGCGGCAGGACGATCGCCTGCGCCGAGTCGTGTACGGGCGGTCTTCTGACGAGCCGCCTGACCGATGTCGCGGGAAGTTCCGCCTATGTCATGGGAGCTGTCGTATCTTATACGAACGAGGTCAAGGCTTCGCTCGTCGGCGTGCACGAGGCGACGCTCAAGGCGTTCGGCGCCGTGTCCGAGGAGACGGCGCGAGAGATGGCGGAGGGCGTGCGCCGTGCGATTCCCGCCGATATCGGCGTCGGCATCACGGGCATCGCGGGGCCTGGCGGCGCGACAGCAGAGAAGCCCGTGGGGCTTGTCTATATCGCTGTCGCCGCTGAACACATGACGCACGCAGTGCGTCATGTGTTCAGCGGCTCGCGTGCGGAGGTCAAGCGCCAGTCGACAGAAGCTGCGCTCGCCATGGTGCGAGATTTGATTCTGGATGATTCACATTGAATGGAACACAATTTTGTCACACAGCCTTTTAGACAAGTTTCAGCCTTTATCGCTGATTATTTAAGCAAATGTAAGGAGGCTCTAGATTTTTCGTTGTATGATGGCATGAACAGCAAGATGCCGTTCTGCCGATATTTTGGGAGTTGGGAAAGGAGATTTTTTATGAAGCTGAAGAAGATTTTTGCTGTAGCCCTCGCCTTTTGTGCGATGTTCGCAGTGACAGCAGTGATGCCGCAGACAGCGGGCGCGGAGCCTTACACCTATACGAACAAGGAGGAAGGCTACAGTATCATGTGTCCGACGAAGCCGCTTGGCGTTCTGCCCGCAAGTGTGCTGAATGAGGATGAGAAGGGCAGCGTGCTCGTCTTTGCCAACGATGGCTACAAGATCAACAAGGCTTGGATCATCATCCCCGACGGCTTCGCCAAGGGGGATCTGCCTGATCTCACGAAGCTCTCACAGAAGGATGAGGCGCTTCTTCTGACACAGTTGAAGGAAAACAGTGCTTACGCTGTCGTCGATATCATACCGGTCACGGCAAAAACGAAGGGCGTTTTCGCCGTGACCGCGAAGACCATCATGGTCGATACGGACGGCGATGGAGAGCTTGATACCGAAGCGAAGGCGGATACGCAGATGGCAGTCGTCTTCCTGCGCTCGGAAAAGGGGCGCGCCTTCAAGATCGAGCTGATCGACAACCCCGAAATCACGGCGAAAAACGTTTCGGAATTCCGCGCAGGCATTTCGACGCTCAAAGATTTGTGAGCTATGCAAGGGATGTTGACTTTTTGACCTTTATATAGTACACTAGATGCACGGGAACGGACGGCGCACAGCGCTTCGCCTCCCGTGCATTTTTACTATGAAACCCCAAGAGGTCAAGCCCAAAGGGCGCAGACCGATTGGTTGGTTTCTGGTAAGGGCGGCGCACAATGTCCACAAAGTGGACGTTTGTGCGTGTAGTTTGTGTAAAGGGGATTTTTTCATGGCAAAAGTACAGCATGAATTTCAGGCAGAAACAAAACAGCTTCTCGACTTGATGATTCATTCCATCTATACGAATCACGAGATCTTTTTGCGGGAGCTTATTTCCAACGCGTCGGATGCGCTCGATAAGCTGCATTTCGCTGCCTTGACGAACAGTGCATTGCGTGAGGGCGACGAGAGTGCGGAGATCTTCCTCGTGCCGGATGAGGCGTCGCATACGCTTTCCATCTCGGACAACGGCATCGGCATGACGGCGGAGGAAGTCGTCGAGAACATCGGCACGATTGCGAAGTCGGGAACGAAGGCGTTCTTGGAGCAGCTGCAGCGTACGAAGGAAGAGAACGGGGCGGTTGACGAGAAGGAACTGATCGGTCAGTTCGGCGTGGGCTTCTACTCCGCCTTCATGGTCGCCGAGAAGGTTACGATCCTCACGCGCAAGGCGGGCGAGAAGCAGGGCATACGCTGGGAATCGACAGGTGACGGCACTTACAGCATAGAAGAGTGCGACAAGGAGAAGCACGGCACGACGATCGTCATCACGCTCGCCAAGGAATACTACGGTGCGGAGGCTGAGGAGAACTTCCTCGACAAGTACAAGCTTGAAGGTCTCGTCAAGAAGTATTCGGACTATGTGCGCTACCCGATCAAGATGAGTTTCGAGATCGAGGAAACGCCGAAAGACGAGGATGGCAAGCCCATCGAGGGTGCAGAGAAGACGAAGCGTACGGAGGTGCGCACGCTCAATTCCATGACGCCGCTGTGGACGAAGAACAAGAGCGATATCAAGCCCGAGGAATACAACGAGTTCTTGAAGAATCAATTCCACGAGTGGGAAGACCCGATGGAGATCTTCCACACGAAGGCGGAAGGCACGGTCGAGTACACGGCGCTGCTCTTCATTCCGGCACATGCGCCGTTCAACCTTTATCATACGGACTTCGAGCCTGGCGTGCAGCTCTACTCGCGCCACGTCTTCATCATGGACAAGTGCAAGGATCTCCTGCCCGACTACCTGCGCTTCATGAAGGGGCTAGTTGACTCCCCCGACCTCTCGCTCAACATCTCGCGCGAGCTTCTGCAGCAGAGCCGCGAGCTCAAGACCATAGGCAGGAATCTTGAAAAGAACATCCTGAAGACGTTGGAGCGCACGCTGAAGAACGAACGCGAGAAGTACGAAAAGTTCTGGGCGGAATTCGGCAAGTCTCTGAAGATCGGCATTTACAACAGCATCTACAGCGGCGAGAACACGGCCGACAAACTCAAGGACTTGCTGCTCTTCCTCAGCTCGAAAGAAGGAAAGCTCGCAACGCTCAAGGAGTATGTCTCGCGTATGCCCGAGAGCCAGAAGGAAATCTACTATGCGACGGGCACGGACAAGGCGACGATCGAGAATTTGCCGCAGATGGAACTGTTGCGTGAGAAGGGCATCGAGGTCCTCTACCTGACCGACCCCGTCGACGAGTTCACGATTGAGACGCTGCGCGAGTACGAGGGCAAGAAGTTCCACTCGATCAGCCGCGGCGATCTGGATCTTGATGATGCCGAGTCGCAGGAGGCGAAGAAGGAGACGGAGGACATTCAGAAGAAGAACGACGATCTTCTGAAGGACGTCAAGGAAGCCTTGGGCGACCGCGTGGCGGAAGTCAAGCTGACCTCGCGTCTTAAGTCGAGCGCCGTCTGCCTCGTGGCGGACGCGATGGGGCCGAGTCTCTCGATGGAGCACACATTCTCCGAGATGGACAACCCGATGTTCAAGGCGCGCCGCATCCTTGAGATCAACCCGCACCATGAAATCTTCACGCGCCTGCAGGCCTTGCACGAAGCGGGCAAGGATACGGAGGACTTCAAGGACTACTGCGACCTCCTCTACACGCAGGCTTTGATCATCGAAGGCATCTTGCCCGAAAATCCCGTGGACTTTGCGAACAAGCTTGCGAAGCTTATGGCGAAGTGAGGAAAAATGGTGTGATAAGTGACGGATGCGAGTGAAGCAGTCGCTTATATAAAAATGAAAATCCCCGAGAAGTCCAATTTTCTTGGGGATTTTTCTATGTGAAGAATCGAGTGAGCTGCACGTGCAACCGTTAGTTTTTTGGACATTGTATGCAGGTTGTTGCTGCAGCAATTCTTGGCGGAATGCGGCAAAATGTAGTATAATACAAATAAGGAAGTGAGGAAGATGTACCGCATCAAGCCGTGGGAAGACTTGACGATTCAAGATGATTACATGTTCAAACTCATCATGGGCGTCAAACGGATATGCCTGAACTTGCTGCAAGGAATTCTCCGTGTGGAAATCAAGGACATCCATTATCTGGAAACAGAAAAATCCATGGGCGCACGCTATCAAGGCAAGGGTGTTCGCATGGATGTCTATGTGCGCGACGATGCTAATACAGTATACAACATCGAAATGCAGGTTCGTATGCTTGAAGGGGAAAGTCTTTTCAAGCGTACGCGCTACTACCAGTCAATGATTGATGCCGATCTCTTGGCGGCAGGTGCGGACTATGACGACTTGAATAAAACCGTTATCATTTTTATCTGTCCTTTTGATCCTTTCAGCAAGGGGCGGCATATCTACACTTTTCGCAATCTATGCGTGGAGGATAAGAAGCTTGAGCTTTCTGATGGAGCAATAAAAATTTTCTTAAATGCTAAGGGTACGCTGAATGATGTGGATGAAGGAGTCAAAGCGTTTCTCGATTATGTGAACGGTATCGTATG